>Ga0163179_10000145_pt1 | contig 48833 bp, 58 predicted proteins | sample AtlANTMetagenome_FD_109643 | JGI IMG/M metagenome (GOLD analysis project Ga0163179, IMG submission 109643) | Marine eukaryotic phytoplankton communities from the Atlantic Ocean - Atlantic ANT 2 Metagenome | ecosystem: Environmental > Aquatic > Marine > Oceanic | place: North Atlantic Ocean... | reverse complement strand
TAGGAAGGTAAAAAATGTGCTCACAGATGATGGAACTTGTTGGGTTAATCTTGGCGATAGTTACTATAATTACAGACCTGGAAGGGGACAAGGACTGGCAAAACAAACAGTCTCGAATACTAAACAAGACCTACCAGATGTGTGTCCTCGCAGAGGAAATAGAATCGAAGGACTCAAAGAAAAAGACCTTATTGGAATCCCATGGCTCTTTGCCTTTGCAATGAGAGCAGATGGTTGGTACTTACGTCAGGATATTATATGGCATAAACCTAATCCAATGCCTGAGAGTGTGAAAGATAGATGTACCAAGTCACATGAGTATATCTTTCTGTTTAGTAAGGATAAGAAATACTTCTATGATAATGAAGCAATCAAGGAACCAGTAAAGCAGGATTGGGGAACAAGAAATAGATCAAAGGGGAAGTACCATAATGAAGGGACAGGATTGCAACCACATTCAGGTCTTGAGAAATCCTATACGAAAAAGAATAAAAGATCTGTATGGTCAGTAACTAACAAACCATATAAGGGAGCACACTTTGCATGTTTTCCACCCGATCTTATTGAACCATGTATCAAAGCTGGTTCTGAGAAAGGTGATACTATACTAGATCCTTTCATGGGATCAGGAACTACAGGTATGGTTGCTAAGAAGTTAGGAAGATACTATATTGGGTGTGAATTGCATGAGGATTATGGTAAACTTATGCAAGAAAGAATCAAATTGAATGTGATGGATCTGTCAGAATGAGAGTAAGTTTTTGTATCCCTACTCATGATGGTAATGCAAAGTGTCAACAGTATTTGTTTGACATTTTTCATGCTTTAGCAAATCAAACTAATAAAGATTTCAATGTTATTATCAGTGATCATTCCAAATCTGATAAGGTTCTCAAGGCATGTCAGGAGTATGCCGATGTCTTTGAGATCATGTATGCTCCTAATTCAGATAAGTTGGGTAACATTTCTGCTAATACTAATAATGCATTACGCTGTGCCAACGGTGATATAAAGAAAGTTTTATTCTCTGATGATTTTATTCTTACTAAGAACTTAGTAGAAGAATTGGACAAAGGATTTACTGATGATGTCAAGTGGGCAGTGACAGGTTTTGCTCATACATTAGATAATGGTGGGACACATTACAATCCAAAAGTTCCTGAGTATAATGATAGATTATTGGAGGGAATTAATACTCTTAGTTCTCCTTCTATACTAGCGTTGAAAGGAGATCTTGATGAGTATTTTGATGAAGATTTGACTATGCTTATGGATTGTGATATGTATTACAGACTCTATAAATATCATGGAGACCCATTGGTACTAATGGATTATCACATATCAAATCGTGAACATCCTAATCAAACACAAAGATCAAACGAACACCTCCTACCAAAGGAGATTGAATACTTGAAGAAGAAACATTCATCATGACTATAGGATTCAACCACTTAGGAAGACATGGACGACTGGGTAACCAGATGTTCCAGTATGCAGGACTACGAGGCATTGCTGCTCATCGTGGTTTTGAATTTGCTATACCACCTAGCGATTTCAAAGACGAATGGAACGACCATCAGTTGTTTGAAGCATTCAAATTAACAGGTCTTACTAATATTAATGAGGTTCCTGGTCCTTATGTTCAGGAAGCACACTTTCATTTTGACCAGAATTTATTTGACAATATGCCTGATGGACATAATGTCTATGCATACTTACAGAGTACAAAGTATTTTGATCATATAGAAAAAGAAATAAGAGAAGATTTTAGATTCAAGAATGATATCTATAAACCATGTAAGGAGATGATGAATACACTGAAAGATCCTATTGGATTGCACGTTCGTAGAGGTGACTATATACAGAACTGTGATAACCATCCACCTTGTCCTAAAGAATATTATGATACTGCACTGTCAAAGTTTGATAACAATCGTACAGTGGTTGTTTTTTCTGACGATCCTGAATGGTGTGGTACTGAGTTCCCTGATGACAGGTTCCTTATCTCAGAAGGTGGTGACAATCTTGCAGACTTGTGTATGATGTCTATGTGTTCTGATTTTATTATTGCCAACTCCTCTTTCTCTTGGTGGGGTTCATGGTTATCAGAAAATCCAGACAAGAGAATCATCGCACCTAAGAAGTGGTTTGGTACTGGATACACCAAAGACCACGATACTTCTGACTTATACTGTAACAACTGGGAGGTAATCTAATGACGCAAGAAGTTTGGGACGATCCAAAAGAAGAACGATTGCATGACTATGATAGAGTGGATCTAAAAAATGCATGTACTTATGTCATCCCATTGAGGATTGAGAGTGCAGATAGAATGAGAAATGTTATTACTACATTAACATATCTTCTGAAGAATTTTAATGCTAGGGTTATTGTCAAGGAGTTTGATAAAGAATCTATATTTAATAGTGCAGTAAGACCTCAGTTAGAAACTGTACTTTATAAACAAGAGTATGAAAATTTAGATCATATTTTTGAGCAAACCGATGAGTTTATTTTTCATAGAACACGGTTGATCAATGATATGGTTGAGATGGTGGACACACCAATTGTTTGTAACCATGATTGCGATATTCTTTTACCACATGAGTCTCATTTTCTAGCATGTAAGTATCTTGTTGAAGGATATCTACCACCAAATGCATCTGAAGATACAATACCAGAACCTGTGAAGGTTGTATATCCATATGGAATGGGTATGTTCCAGTGGCAAGTCAAGGCAAATGATAATTTAGTTAGTGATTTTATAAACACAAACTTCAACTTTAAAACATTTCAGGGTCACATGAGGAAGTGGGATGCTAAGTTTGGGTTCTGTCAGTTCTTTAATACTGAAGAGTATAAGAGATTAGGTATGGAGAATGAAAACTTTATTTCATATGGGTATGAGGATGATGAAAGGTATCATAGATTTAATAATTGTTCTAATGTTATACGATTGAATAACTTTATCTTCCATTTGGAACATAGTAGAACACAGAACTCCTGGTTTACCAACCCACACATAGAGGACAATCGTAAAGAGTGGGAGAAGATGCAGTACTGGGAGAAGAATAAGATTGAAGCATATTATGAAGACATTGATTACATGAAAAAACGACGTGGACAAAAATAAAGCAGTACATAAACTAGAAGGTCTTCCTAAAGTTCTTTGGATCAATCTCGACAGAGTTCCAGAAAGAAAACAATATATGGAAGAGCAGCTATCCTATTGGGGTATTGAGGATCATCATAGGATATCTGGTGTTGATGGTGTTGAATATGAGGAGTATCTAAAGGGTACTGTTCCAGATAACATGAACGCAGGTGAGTGTGCTTGTGTCATGTCACATCTCAATGCTATAAAATATTTTGTTGAGGAGACAGACCTCAATGAGGTTATGGTAATGGAGGATGATATTGATCTTAGTCCTGCAAGGCATTGGACATTTACTTGGAAAGGTATTAGGAAAAAGATGCCAGTAAATTTTGATACGTGTCAGTTTACTATCATAAATCCTAATGGTATCCATATGAAGATACATCATCGTTTTATAAATGATTTCTCTGCAGCATGTTATATTATAACAAGACATCATGCAGAGAAGATTTTGAAACTCCATTCACGAGGAAACTTCTGGAAGATTGACCAGAATATTAAACCTCGTGCTGTTTCCGAAGATCTTATTCTTGATAGTGGTAAAGGTTATGCCGTTCCTATATTCAATTATAGATTAGATATGGGTTCTGCTATTCATGAAGAACACATAGACATCTTTCATAAAAATAGTAAAGAAGGTCTTGAAGAATATTGGAAACTGAATGGTCAGGATATTATGATTGAACAACTAATGGAACTTGATGAATACGTAGGTCGTATTCCACCTGCAGCATACCAACAACAACAACAATGAACGAAGCACCAAAGTTATCACCAGAACTGAGATTATTTTCAGAAGGACCACATGTTATGGAATTCAATGATCATATAGGTGTGATCTCGAATTTTATGTCAGATCAGTTTTCTAGAGTCTTAGTAAATGCTTTTGAATATTATTATGGTTTGAAATATACTAAGGAAAATATGTTAGGTGAAGGAAATTATAATCTAAGGACTCATGCTGTAGGTGATACTCAGTTTACTAATGGGCAGATGGGAAGAAAAGATAATCAATTATATCTTGAAGTATGTGATGCTTCTATTGCTGCACAAGTAAATGCTGTAGTGGGTGCAGGGTTTGAGATTTATGCTAAAGAGTATTCTGGAATAATAGATTCTTCTGATCCTATGTCTTCATGGACATGTAAGTTACAAAGGACGGATCCTGGTGGTGGGTACCATGTTTGGCACTGTGAGGATGGGTCATTTATATACCGTGATAGAGTTCTTACTTGGATGATATATCTAAATGATATTCCTTATGAGAATGGTGGGGCAACAGATTACTTACATCAGAAATGTTCTTTCCAACCTACACAGGGAACAATAGTTTTTTGGCCAGCAACATATACACATATGCATCGTGGTGCCTTTCTTACAGGAGAACAATCTAAGTACATTGCAACTGGTTGGTTCTTACGTGAACCAGGTAATGTCACCGAAAGAATAATTCAGGAACAAGGTAAACATCTTATTCAATGATAATCTTTACCACTAATATCAATGCATATGACAACATCCCCGATCATTATTATGATGGGGATGTCAAGTATGTGATGTTTTATGATAAAGAAATACCACGTAAAGGACCATGGGAATTTAGAAAATTAGATTGTCAGTATGAGCATCCAGTACTCAATGCATATCATACTAGATGTCTTTCACATCTTTGGTTTGATGAACCACATGTGTGGATAGATGGTTGTTATACTATGACAGAACAGTTTGTAAAGAACTCAAAAGAATTTTTGGAACAGAATGAAATAACATTGATGAATCATCCTGCAAAGAGGACTTTACTTAGGGAGATATTAAAATTATATACATGGGGATTTGTGCCAGAGGAAAGATTATATAGATTCTGTGAAGATCTTGCTAAGACAGGATTCAAACCATCCTTCTTTGATCATACTATCAACTGTTGTATATGGAGACATAATACACCGAAGGTAAGAGAATGGAATGAGAGATATTGGCATTGGTATGAACACTATGAATTATTTCATGGGTGTCAACTTACAAGTGCTATTGCTGAGTGGGAAGTTTATGGTAAGAAATTACCTAGAGTTCCTTTGCAAGTTGATCTTGAAAAAAGTAATAGAATAAAACCATATGAAGAATCTTATGAAATAATTGCGAATTATGATGAGAAAAAGTTTACTAAAAATGCACGTCATATATTAGGAGCAGTAGTATGATAATATATTCATGTATTACTAATGGATATGATGTAATACCTGATCATTATTATGATCCTGATGTAAGATATGTTATGTTCCATGATGGAACTGTGGAACAAAAAGGACCATGGGAGTTTATAAAATTAGATGTAGATATAAAATGTCCTAGAAGATTATCTGCATACCCGAAGATAAATCCACACAAATATTTTGACAATGGTGAGGATACTGTGTGGATAGATGGTTGTTATAAGATGACAAAGGAGTTTGTTGAAGATGCAAAGACTAGATTCCCATTCACTATACTAAGACATCCAAATAGGTTCTCTTACTATGATGAAATGTTAGAAGGGTTTGAGTGTTCTTTCTTTTCTTATGAGCAAGGTATAAAACTTACGAAGATGTTATTTGAATGTGGATATAATTTTAGAAAATATAGAAGTCCTTTAGGTACTATTATATACAGGAAGATGACTAATACTATTAGTAGGTTTGGTGATCTTTGGTGGCATTGGTTTGATAGAGGTGTAAATCGAGACCAAGTATCTTTTGATGCAGCGTTGCAAGAACTTGGATTGAATCCAAATCTTATGGAAAGAACTGAAACTGGTGTACCATTAGGACATAATAATAAGGTGGGTCGTAAAGGTAAGCATCCTCGAAGAGGAGAATTGGAGCAGTGGAGAGATAGAAATAAATTTATACAGGAGATGCAATTGTATGTGGGGATGTCAAGAATATATGCCAAACATGATCATGGATTTATGAGGGGTGTTCAATGATTATATACACCTGCATAACCAATAATTATTCTAAACTTCCAGAGAAAATGCCATCTGGTAATGAGTATATTTGTTATGGTGAGGCAGAGCAAGTAGGACCGTGGGAAGTAAGACCAGGAAAGGATCTTGATGATCCAGTAAGGTCATCAAGATATTATAAAATCAACTGTCCTTTTGAAGAAAGTATATATGTAGATGCAACCAGACTTCATTTATTGAAAGAACCTTTCTTTGCTATTAGTCAAGAGATATTAACAACTTATAATGATAAGTTATTTGTATTACAACATCCACATAAACATTCTTACTTGAATGAGATGATGGAGTATTATAATAATGGATGGTGGAGTAAGAGTCAGATCATGCATTACACATATATGCTAAAGGAAATTGGTTTTGATTTTAGAAGATTCTTTTCTCCTATGTGTACGATTTTGTGGAGAAGAAAGTGTGATAAGTTCAATAAAACATGGTGGGAATGGTATCAGCAAGGTGGTGTGAGAGATCAGGTTTCATTTGCTACTGCTTTACAGCAAGAGAAAATGATCTTTAGATTTGATGGTGCCTTGAATTTTTTGAATAATTTTACCAATGCAGAGTTTGGTGGTGAGTGGTGGGATGTTAAGCAAGGTGACTATTCTTATCATAAACCAGAAGATAGTGAGGAAATGCTGAGAGTTTTATGTAATCTTAGTGGTTTGAGTTCATTTAGATATAAACCTTGCTGTCGTAGAAGATCTGTGCTATAACTATATCAGTTGAAAGATTATCATGCATGGTAAATTGGATCCAGAAGAGAGGGTTCTAAATAGGGTAGATGAAAAAACTAATGATGGGAAAGATGGTTCCACCAAGTCGGAAGAGTTGCTACAACTTCCGAGTGACCAAGATAAACCGAGTGGTTGACGGAGATACCATTGACGTTACAATTGATTTGGGATTCGATCTCCTCAAAAAAGAAAGAGTTCGCATTGCAGGAGTCGATACTCCTGAAAAAAGAACAAGAGATCTTGAAGAGAAAGCATTAGGACTTGATGCTACTGCATGGATGAAAGAACATTTAGATGGAGCAATTAAAGGTGAAGATGAACTCACTATTAGAACTGAGCTTGTCGGTGGCGTTGGGAAGTATGGTAGGCTTCTTGGTTGGTTGTACGTTGGGGACAATCCTCTTTCATTAAATGAACAGATGATTGTTGAAGGGTATGCTTGGGAATATGATGGGGGTACTAAGAAGAAAGACTTCCAAGAGTTGAGGGATATAAGAGGAATCTAATTGAGTGTTAACTATATAAAATGGTTCAGTGCTACAGTTATTTTGACAGCAATGGTCTTCCATGTGTTAGGATTGACACCTTGGAATAGTATGTTACAATTACTAGGTGCTGCTGGATGGACTTATGTAGGAATCAAGTGGAAGGAAAGATCCATAGTAATGAATTTTCTACCACAATTTTTTATTATAATACCAGGATTAATTTACATGTTATCCAAATGAAAACCTATGATGACTCCAATTGGAGAGAGGAACTCATTCCTTATACGAATAGTAAAAAGGAACTTGAGTTACTTGAAAATGGACCTAAGAGTCTTTCTCAGTCATGGCTCATGAGTGCATTGTATAATAAATGGAAGAAGATGAAGGGGTATAAAGATCCTGAACCACCTGATGTATCTTCTTCTATGAAAGAATACTTTGAGAAGGAACAAGAGTTTCTTACTGAAAATGAATTATAGATCTTTGAACTTTCAATTATCTAAAGAAGATATAAAGTATCTTTATGATACATATAAGACTGAAGAGTTTCGTAGAAGTTCTGCCTCAAGAAGAAATTATTACACTGGTTATCATCGACATCCAAATTCTAATAGTCGAGATAGTAGTTATAGTACTTTCCATGATGAAAAACTCTACAAATTATATGCACCATTCGTTTCCAAATCTTTGAAAGAAGAGGGTCTTGTAGTAGATAAAATGATTTTATCATTTAGTCATATGTGGGCTCAGATTTATACTAAAGATTGGGCTGTTGGTAATGGTATTCATAATCATTACTCAGATCAAAGAACTGTAATGTCTTGGATTCATTTTGTTGACGTTCCTGATGATCAGGATTGTTTATATTTCAAGATAGCAGGTGAAAAGATCTACCCAAAAGATCAAAGATCTGGTACAATGATATTCTTCCCTGCTTGGGCACTCCATGGGGTTGATCCTGTAGAAACACAATCTGATAGGGTTGTGGTTGCAGGTAATGTAAATAGGATTTTATAGAGTATTATGCAAGCAGTGCTTTATTCAAAAGACAACTGTCAATGGTGTGACCGTGTGCGTCAATTGTTAAACAGTGTAAACATATCTTACACTGAATACAAATATGAAGTACACTTTACAAAAGATGGTTTTTATCATGAGTTTGGTAAAGGAGCAACCTTTCCACAAGTACAAATTGACGCACAACACATAGGCGGATGCAAAGAAACACTGAAATTTCTTCAAGAGAAAAAGCTGATTTAGGAGAAATAAATAAAGGTGTGGAACTTTTATTGAGGAGGGTAAACACTGATCATCAGAAGCAAACCTTAGTAAAGAATAAGAAAATGGAATCAGCACTTATAGTGATCAGTGTCTTCACTGGTTTACTTACTTTAGGATTAGGTCTCGTTACTGGGTATCTAATTCGCTCCTATATACAGGAGAACAACTATGTTCAGCAACAATATACATATCATCCTGAGATGTTTGATGAGCATGGTAACCTACTCCCAGACGAAATAGTATCCTTTCGATTTGAGGGTGATCCATCCCAACTAGATGACAATGACGATTAATTATGGCAAAACTTCCTGACAATCCTTTAGTTTCTGAACTTTTCAAAGCAGTACATGGTGCTAAGAACAAGACTCTAAAGAATGATATTTTATCAAAGAACAAACGTGATGATGTGAAAGCATTATTGATTTGGAATTTTGATAAGAGTATCAAGAGTGCTATTCCTGAAGGTGAGGTTCCTTATAAAAAGAATGAGGCACCTATAAATTCAGGTGGACATACCAGACTGGTACATGAGTGGAGAACTCTTTATCATTATATAAAGGGTGGTAATAATGAACTCTCTCAAATGAAAAGAGAGCAAATGTTTATCCAATTACTAGAGTCTCTTCATGAGTCTGAAGCAGAGTTGCTTATGCTTATAAAGGATAAGAAACTTCAGTCTAAGTATAGGATTACTAGGGCAGTTGCGGAGCAAGCATACCCTGAGATAGTTTGGCGAGACGTATAATAAATGAAAATACTTCATGAAAAATGTGAGAAAAAAATAGCAGATGATCCTAAGTTACCTTACACAGCATACCTTGTAGAGTATGAGTTAGAAGGTGAAACCTTTTATGATATTGCTATATCAAATAAGGCAGTGGAGATCTTTGATCACTACTATGATAAGAGTAGCAAGTTTGTGAACATGGTACAGGCAGGTGGTAAGGTCAATCCAAAATTATGGAGAGATCCCTCTGCTCCACTACCTACACCACCAAAAAAACCTAGGAAGTAAAACCAAATTCAACTTTTGTTTTCAGAATACTGGAGAAAAAATCTCCAGTATTTTTTTCTGTATAGGTTTTTTGTAAACTTACTTGACTAAATAGTATGGGTATGCTAACATACCTTTACGTTCAACCTCAGAAGAGGTCGCAAGTAAGCCGACTCGGAACGGAATCGTTCATCCCAAATGGGACGCAAAAGCCGACTGAAGGAACGGGGATTAAAAACCCTACCTTTGGAGAAACCAAAATGGCACAAGTTACTTATCGTGGTGTCAAGTACGACACTGATACACGTAAAGCAGATGCACCTGCTAAATCAGCAATGATTTATCGTGGTGTAAGACATAACAATAAAGTTGCTGTCTAATGCTTGGAATACTAGGAATTATTGTGGGTAGTGTAGTAGTTTTAGGTCTCATCTATGTTGAGATAAAACTATTCAAACTCAGAAGGTAAAAATACCTATATACTTATTGTAGTAGGTATTTTTACTTGGATGAGACTTTTCTATCAAACAATGTTTCTAGCAGTTATATTTCTTTCGGTTGCATATCTTCCTAGATTTGCATACGTATAGACTAAAACAAAATTAAACAAAAGGGGTGCTTGACACCCCTTTTTTATCCCCTATAATAATGAAACTCAAAGAAACGATTCGCCTTATCAAAAACGCTCTGAAAGAAAAGTCCCTATATACTCCTACCGAAATTCACTATATGAAGACTGCACTCAAAGAGGCAAAGAGGGGATTAAAGTTAAAGCGTTCTGTAAAGGCATTAAAAAAACATGAAAGTAAACTTAGTAACACTGACTCCTGATGCGGAGAAGACTATGGCATACGTTGCCAGAGTTTCTAACCCTAACAATCAGGATAATGATAATTTCTCAGGTCTACTACGGTATTGTATAAAGCATCAGCATTGGTCTGTATTTGAACAGGCACACATGAGTCTAGAAATTGAAACCACTCGTGCTATAGCAGCACAGATACTAAGACATCGTAGTTTCACTTTCCAAGAGTTCTCTCAAAGATATGCTAGTACTAATGACTTACCAGAATTATCTTTACCAGAACTTCGTAAGCAGGACAAGAAGAATAGACAGAATTCTACGGATGATCTTGACCCTGAAGTAGTAGAAAAACTAAACAAGCAGATGATAACTCTCTTCAGTTCTGCTGGTAGTTTATATAATCAAATGTTAGAGCAAGGAGTTGCAAAAGAATGTGCAAGAATGGTTTTACCATTATGCACTCCAACTCGGATATATATGACAGGATCTGTTAGATCTTGGATACATTATATTGATCTACGTTCAGCACATGGTACTCAGAAAGAGCACATGGACATTGCTGAAGAATGTAGAACTGTATTCAAAGACAATTTCCCTGTTGTATCTGAAGCACTTGAATGGTAGATTTATTTTTGGGACCAAAACATGATGTTGAATTTATTAGGTCTCATTCTGAAGCACAAAGAGTAACACCACAAGAGATTGCTACCTTCATCATGCAAGATGAAATAGTAGCAGTATATAATGGTAGATCTGAGGCAGGACCAAGAGCACTGGGTAATAGAAGTATATTATATGATCCCAGAGATCCTGATGCTAAAGATATTGTCAATAAAGTAAAGAGGAGAGAAAAATTTAGACCTTTTGCTGCCAGTGTTATGGAAGAACATGCTGGCGACTGGTTTGAAATGGATAGACTAAATCGTTGTCCTACTATGTCTTATGCTGTTCCTGCAAAGGAAGATGTTTATGATAAGATACCAGGTGTTCTACACATAGATAATACCTGCAGGATACAAACAGTTACTACTCAACAACCACATTTTCATGAGGTCATTGAAGAGTTTTATAAGTATACTAAGATACCGATGGTTCTGAATACATCATTCAACCTTGCAGGTCAACCATTGGTAGAAACTCCACAGGATGCCATAGATACCTTTGAACAATCTGATATACATGTCTTGTGGTTTCCTGAAGTCAAACGAATGATTAAAAAATCTTCTCTTGGTTATTAGTATGAAAATTTTGGGTGTCAATTTATCTAATAATGGTTCTATCTGTGTACTTGATGATGGTAAGGTAGAATTTTACTTAGAGTCTGAAAGAATTACTAGAAATAAAAGAGATTATATTGTAAGAGATCTATTATCTTTTGTTGATGATGTGGATTATATTGCATTCTCTGATGCTTTTTATAGCGGTAAGAAGAAATGTCTTGAGAGTAGCAGAGATGTTGCTAAGATAAAAAATAAGTTTAGTAATGCAGAAGTGCATGATTTCAGAGATCGACACCATCTAACTCACACTTCATGTGGTTTTTATAATTCTGAATTTGATGAAGCAGCAGTAATTGTTGTGGACTCAAGTGGATCTCAGTTTCCTGAAGGAGATGAGTCGGAAACTATAATGCATGTAAAAACTGGTAGAAGATTTTATTGGAAGTGTGTTTATAAAACTTTTAATTTTGATAAGACTTTTGGTATTGGATTTGCATTTGATAATGTTTCACAAAGATGTGGGTGGGGAAGGAATGAGGCAGGTAAGGTTATGGGATTGGCACCCTTTGGATATTATATTGAAGGTGATGGTTATCTAGGATCATCAGAAGAAAATGCATGTGCAACCGTTCAAACGAACTGGGAAGATAGATCTGTTGAGTTAGTAAAGATTGCAGTATCAAAAACCAAATGCAATAATATAGTATTGACTGGTGGATGTTTTTTGAATTGTGTGGTAAACTATAAGCTATTGAAGGAGTTTCCTGACTTGAATTTTTATGTTGACCCTATTGCTTATGACGGTGGTACATCTATCGGAGCAGCATATTTAGTTCACCATAATCCAAAAATAAAAAGTTACTAAATCCTCACATAAATAATTTCCTACAACAAAAATCATGCCAACATATCCACTAAAGAATTTAAAGACAGGTGAAACTAAAGAACTGTCTATGACAATGAAAGAGTATGACGAGTGGAGAAAAGATAATCCTGACTGGGATAAAGATTGGTCTCAGGGATCTGGGGGAGTGGTTAGTAGTACGGGAGATGTTTATAGTAAGACTGATGGTGGGTGGAATGAAGTTCTATCCAGAGTAGAACAGATGCCTGGTTCAAAAGTAAAACAACAAAACGGACGCTACTTATAATGCCAGCAAGAAAGAAGAAGGTGTCTACTAGTGTGGGTGCTGGTATGACAACTAAGCAGATCAGAAGGAAGAAACCCTTCAATTCTGATATGATGATACCCATTGAACCTCTTACTGATAATCAAAAAAAGTTATTTGAATCTTATAAAGAGGGTAAAAACATTTATAGTTATGGTGTAGCAGGGACAGGTAAAACTTTTGTCCTACTCTATCATGCATTGAAAGAAGTTCTAGATCCTATAACACCATACAATCGAGTTGTCATAGTAAGATCACTTGTTTCTACAAGAGAGATTGGATTCTTACCTGGTGACCACGAAGATAAAGCAACTCTATATCAAATACCATACAAGAATATGGTGAAGTATATGTTTGAGTTATCTACAGACAATGACTTTGAAATGTTATGGGGTAATCTAAAGACTCAGGAGTCTGTAAAGTTTTGGTCAACAAGTTTTGTTAGAGGAACAACTTTAGATGATTGTGTAATAATTGTGGATGAATGTCAGAACTTGAATTTTCACGAGTTAGATAGTATAATAACCAGAGTTGGTGAAAACTGTAAGATCCACTTCTGTGGTGATGCTGCACAAACTGACTTAGTAAAAACAAATGAGAAGAATGGTATACTTGACTTCATGAAAATACTTTCCTCAATGCCTGAGTTTGAATCTATTGAATTTGGTATTGAAGATATAGTTAGATCTGGTTTAGTCAAGAGTTATATTCTTAACAAACTTGCTTTAGGTATTCCTGATTAGTTATGTTCAAACATGTAGAATGCGATCTTCCTGCTCTAAGTAGGAAGACTATTGATGGTGTTCGATATTATAATGTAGAAGATAGACCGATGGTTTCTATTACCTCAGTCACTTCTTATTATAATAGGGAGATCTTCAAGAGGTGGAGAGCAAAAGTTGGGGACGAAGAAGCAAATAGGATCACAAAGAGGGCAACCAGTCGTGGTACTGCTACTCATGAACTGATTGAACACTTCCTACTCAATGAGGAGGTTAAGTATGACAAACCTGGTCCTAAAATATTATTTCAACAAGCTAAAAAAGAGTTACAAAACATAAATAACATTTATGCTTTAGAAAAATCATTGTACAGCAATGAACTTGGAGTTGCAGGGACTGTAGATTGCATAGCAGAGTATAAGGGAGAACTTGCAATCATTGACTTCAAGACTGCTGAAAAACCTAAACCAAGGGATTGGATTGAAAACTATTTTGTACAGGCAGCAGCATATGCTTGTATGTTTTATGAACTTACAGATATTCCTGTAAAGAAACTTGTCATTCTTATGACATGTGCTAACGGGGAAGTGCAAGTTTACGAAGAGTATGATAAGATGAGATATATGAAACTATTAGTAACCTACATTGAAAAATTCATCACCGAGAAACTAAATGAAATCCAAAAGTGAAGTCAAAGAAATGATCAAGAAGAACTTCTTGTGTCAAGATAAGTTTTCTAATGAAATAGAAATCTTAGTCAAGGATAATGCTTCTATGAATTACATTGAAGCAATCTGTCACTACTGCGAAGAGAATAATATTGAATTGGAATCAGTTAACAAACTGATATCAAAACCACTGAAAGAAAAATTGAAATGTAATGCAATGACTCTAAATTATTTGAAGAGAACTTCAAAAGCACGCTTTGCAATGTAAATGGCAGGAGTTTACTGCAGATATCCTTTCACACATCTTTACAGTGATTCATATCATATGATGATGCCATGTTGCTATGCGGTAACTGATCATCCTTATAAGTCCAGAGAAAATACCAGTTTCAAATCTACACATTTGAAAGATGGTGCATATGAATTCTTCAAGAGTGAACAAATGAGTCAACTTAGACTCGATATGATGAAACCTGATCCTTTGACACCTTTAGTCAAGGATGTTTGTCGAGATTGTATTGCTGCAGAGGAAGCAGGTATAACATCACCAAGAAAACCATTACCTCAACTTAGATTTGGTAGAGTTTTAGATGTAAAGATGAGGTTATGGGGTAATGCATGTAATCTTGCATGTTTTATGTGCAATATAAAAGCATCAAGTAAGAGACAAGAGCAAGCAAAAAAATTAGCAGAGTATAATCCTAAGATAGGTGAGTGGTTAGAGTTAGATCAAGTAGATGAGTTTGATCAAGAGGGTATGGTATATGATTTGGCAGTTGATAATCCAGAACTTTTTGATATACAACTTGAGTCTTTCAAGAAGTTATCAAAGAAGATAAAATCATTTCATATTATAGGTGGTGAACCATTTGTGATGCCATCTCATTATAAGTTATTGGATATGCTAATTGAGATTGGTGAAGCTAAAAATATAGCATTATTATACACTTCTAATATGACAGTATTGCATTGGCAAGAAAAGAAGATAACAGATTACTTCAAGCATTTCAAACAAGTAGATATAACATGGTCTGTTGAAGCAGTAGGAAAGTATAATGATTATATGAGATTTTATTCTAAGTGGGATCAAATAGAAGAGAATATAAGAATGATTGTTCCTTATTTGAATGAATTTGCAGCAGGAATAACGTTATCATCATTATCAATTTTTCATTTGGATGAGATAGTAGATTACTGTGTTGCTAGAAACATACCATACAAATTTAATATAGTTGTAACACCAAAAGTTTGTAGGATGGAGGTTATTCATCCTAGTATTAGAAAGAAATTAGCAGAGAAATATAAAGGAACAAGACTAGATTTTCTATGTAAGACTTTACTTTCAGAGGTTGATGATTGGGAACAGAAGTGGAGTGATTTTTTAGAGTATACTGATGGGATAGATCATGTCAATGGAACAAATTATAAGGAGATTTTTCCAGAACTTGTGATATAATATAGAAAAAGATCTCATTATGAAAATTGGTATTGTTGGGTATGGTCAAGTTGGTCAAGCAGTAGCAAGATTGTATTTTGAAACTGATACTTCAGAGTCTTGGTTTGGTTTTGAAAAACTTCTTATCTATGATCCAGATCAGGGTGAGATGGATGATGTATCTGGTGTAGATATATTGAATGTTTGTATACCATACGGTGAAGATTTTGTATCAGTGGTAAAGGATTTACCAACTCCAAATTGGTACACAGTTATACATTCAACTGTTCCAGTAGGAACTACTGAAAAATTTGGACGTAAATTCTTACACTCACCTGTAAGAGGAGTGCATCCAAATCTTTATGAAGGTTTGAAAACTTTTGTAAAATTTATTGGGGGTGCTGATGACCAACTTGCTCAAGCATATTCAGGGCATCTAAAAACTTTAGGAATAGAAACTCATATATGTAAGGATGCTAAGACAACAGAACTTTCAAAGTTAGCAGACACTACTTACTATGGATTGTGTATAGCATTTACATCTGACATGAAAAAATTATGTGATGAATATAATTTAGATTTCATGGAGGTTATGACAAAATATAATAATACATACAATGAAGGTTATATAAAATTAGGAAAACCTAATGTTGTTAGACCTGTTCTTTATCCTACCGATAAGATAGGTGGACATTGTGTTATACCTAATGCTAAATTGTTACCAAGAACAAAATTAATAGATGGACTGTTAGATTATGAGTGACTTTACCCTTCAAGAGTATAGAAAAATAATCAAACACCATAAGCATAGGGTGTGTGATTTCTATGATTCATTGAAGAAAGATCAGTGGACAATACTTAGACATGACGTGGAATTTGTTCCTAACAGAGCATTTGAATTAGCAAAGATTGAAAAGTTCTATGGTGTATCTGCAAGTTATGTCTTTCAAGTTAGATCAAATGCATACAATACATTCTCTGCTCGTAATAAACATCTGATAAAAAATCTTAGAATACTTGGTGCAAAGATAGGACTACATGTATATGTTGGTGATGTATGGGATTGGAGATCATTAGAAAAGGAAATACAATCACAAAGAAGAATCTTTGAAGATGGTTTAGAAATGCATTGTGATAGATTTAGTTTTCATAGACCACCTAGTTGGGTTCTAGAAAATAGAGCAGATTTTATTGGTGGTATGTTGAACATGTATGGACCTAGTTTCTTTGAGTATGATCCAGAACCAACTGATATAAAATACATTGCTGACAGTAGACACCAGTGGAACTATGGTGATCCTTATACTAATCATTCTAAAATACAACTAAGTATGCATGTAGATGAGTGGTCTGATAAAGAAACAAATCACTGGGATAATATAAAAGAAGAACATATGGAAGAGTTTATTAATACTTTATCAACTGAATGTACTCACTACCAATGAACTGTGTTACCTGTGTAAAGATAGGGAAAAAATATCCTTCTATCTATGTCAACAAATTATATAATGCAGTAAGAAAATATACTGATAATGATTTCATATGTTTTACAGATGATCCTTCTGGTATTGATCCCAATGTAATTGTATATGATATGCAACCTCTAGTAAAAGATCCATCTAAGTGGAGAGAACCTAAGAGGATGCGTATCGGTATACATTCTTGGTGGCCAGCATGGAATAAATTAGAACTATTTGCTCGTGAGGAATTAGATAAGTATGATAAGAAAATATTTTTTGATCTTGATGTAATCATTCAAGGTGACATTACACCTATACTAGATTTTGAAACTAATTTTGCAGTCTCACCTTGCAAGTGGAAGTCACCTGATTGGGTGAAGAGACATCATACAGATAAGAAACCTGCATTTCCATTCAATACAGACAGTGTTGTTTGGAGGGATATCAAGTTCATTTACGAACAGTATATACCAAATTGGCAGAAGCATGTTAGGATGTATAAAGGGATAGATCCTTATCTAAATCAAAATCATTTTTCTGATTTAGAATTCCTACCAGATGTTTTTTATTCTTACAGGGAGGGATCAAAACCAGAACACTTTTGGGAGGGTGGTGAGATACCTTATCTCAAGTTCATGCCAGAGTATTCTGTTTGTATGTTCCATCAAGAACCTGAAGTCCACGAACTAGATCATGATCACATCCTATACAAGATATGGAATGACTCCCTTTGATACTTACAAACAATACTTGGCATTCAAGAATCATTTTACTAAGGAGAAGTATGACTACCATAAGTATGGTGGTTCATCTAGAGCTAAGATAGAATCATTCTATAAGAGAAAGGATAGGTACTTCTTTGAAAAGACATCAAGGAAGTATAAAGATGAAGAGGTATGTGATTTCTTTCTTGCTAACTTTGTAGACACTGATAATCCTCAAGGTTTATGGATAGGTAATATGATTCGAGATGGTGAGATAGTATATAAGGATTGGATGAGAAGACAGCAGAGTTTATTTTATAACTTCAAGCAGGGTTCAGAAGATATGATGGATGAGTATGATTATAATGAGTTCTTTGATGCATCTAAAGGTCACCCACCTATACTCAAGGAGCATCTTGGTGGGAAGATAAGTGTGGAAGAGATGTGTATCTATGAGAAACTATTCTCTTATTGTAAAGACTATGATAAACAGTTAGATGATCCAGTATGGAAGACTGTTGGTCTGAAGATCAAGAAGTACTTACCCTTTCTAAATATTGACAAGGACAAGTATCGTAACTACTTACTACAAAGAGTAAAAGAAAGGTATGAGTGAATTTTTTGATTCAGATATAATCCGTCAAGAGATGGAAGAAATCTTTGAGATACAAAAGGAATTGTATTCTGTTATCATGCGGTTCGGTACTATGTCGGACATAGAAAAGAAAGAACACATGGATAAACTTGTTGATCTATTAGATAGACAAGAAGTTATGTGGACAAGACTATCATTGTCTGATGATCCAGAAGCAAAGAAGATGAAGGAAAAAATCATGTTGACATCTTCTGCTATGGGATTCAAAGATGTCAGTATGAATATGATATTTCAGAATATGAGGGAAACCTTAGATAACTTATCAAAGAAAATGTGAGTGTGTAAATACTTTATAGTTATTGAGAACTTATGTTATCTACACAATACCGTTTGCGGTTGGAATCTATATGTAAAGACATTGCTTCTGGCACTGAAGTAAGTATAGATGATATGATATGGGCACAGAAATTATCAAAAGCAAATACTGCTGCAAGAGGTATGATGAATAAAGCTCGTAGATTGAGTACAAATCCTGACGAGTCTTTTCTTAATAGCTTGAACATAGGAGACCCCGATTCAAGCAATCATAAAAGGGGTTTCGGAAGTCCAGATGATGTAGTAGAATGGTTTCATCAAGAAAGATCTGATGACTGGAGGCAACGTGACTGAATGGAATTAACAGAAGAAAACGTACTCAAAGTGTTAGAGGAACTTGTTCCCTATATTGAAGCTGATGGTGGATATCTACAACTTTACGATATAGAAGATGGATATGTTAAGGTAAAACTTGGTGGTGCATGTGAGACATGTGCTATGAGTACCATGACTTTGAAGCAGGGTATAGAAAAGAAACTAATGATGGAGATACCAGATGTCAAAGGAGTCATTCAGGTTTTATGATTGACACTTCACCAAGTTCGATTAGAATATTTGTGATAATAGTACTAGCAGTTGTTTGGGTGTGGATTTTTAATCATGATTGAAAAGGGTGACAAGATTATGCAGATGGTTCTGTTGAGTCCACATGAAGCAGACCACTTATATAAAAAGAAAGACGGTACATTCTACTGGTGTCATCATAGAAAGAGTGGTGACACCTTTTCTGTACCTGAGATACAGATGGAGATGTTCTCACCTCCACCACCTAAGAAGGTAGTAGTAGGAACAGATGCTCCACACCATAATATCTTAGAAAAATACTATGGTAAGGATTGGAAACCTGTACCACAGGAAGGACTAGAGGATCACTTCTAATGAAATTATTTGTTGTACCTGAATACACCTGTAAACATCCTATATTTCCTCATCACAATACTGTTGATCTAATGTATGATGCCTTGAACAATGGGTGTGAACAAACAGATTGGTATGCTTACCTTGACTTCATAATTAACAATCAATATGATTTTGGAGGTGGTTGACAAGACCTAAATAGTGGTATATACTATGGTCTGGTGAACAATCTAACAATCCACCTAATACGACAAATATGTCATTTTCAAATCTAAAAAAACAGTCTAGACTAGGCAGTTTAACTTCCAAACTCACCAAAGAGATTGAGAAGATGAACAAAACAACCAGTGGCGGTGCTGATGATCGTCTTTGGAAACTAGAAGTAGACAAAGCAGGTAACGGTTATGCTGTAATCCGTTTTCTTCCTGCACCCGATGGGGAAGAACTACCATGGGCAAAAGTATGGTCACATGCTTTTCAAGGACCAGGTGGTTGGTACATTGAGAACAGCCTCACCACACTAGGTCAAAGTGATCCAGTGTCGGAGTACAATCGTCGCTTATGGAATAGTGGCAGTGACGAAGATAAAGATCAAGCAAGAAAGCAGAAGAGAAAACTCACATATATTGCTAACATATATGTTGTGAAGGATCCTGCAAATCCTGCAAACGATGGTAAAGTATTCTTATATAAGTTTGGTAAGAAGATCTTTGATAAAATTACTGCAGCAATGCAACCTGAGTTTGAGGATGAGGAAGCAATTGATCCATTTGATTTCTGGCAAGGTGCAAACTTCAAGTTGAAGGCAAAGAACGTAGCAGGTTATCGTAACTACGATTCATCTGAGTTCACTAAGACTGAAGCATTGCTAGATGATGACGATGCATTGGAAACATTGTGGAAGTCTCAGCATTCGCTAGAGGAGTTCACAAAAGCAGATCAGTTCAAATCATTTGCTGATCTTGAAAAGAGATTGAACAATGTGTTGAATCCATCAAGTGTTAGAAAGTCACTTGACCCAGAAACGTTTGATGAGCAAGAGGAAGTTACTCTCAAGTCTCGCAAACAAGTAACCGAGGAGGAGCGTGTCGTAAAGACACCTGTGGCAGCAGGTGCAGCACCATCTAATGAAGATGATGATGCATTATCTTACTTCCAGCGTTTAGCAGAAGAATAAATGTATTATTTTGCAGCAAGTCTCGATCTAAACGAGGCTTGGAACATGTCTTGGGGAGAAGGTATTCAATTTATATTGGTACTTACTTTTCTATATTGGTTGAAGAAGAGAATTGATACTCACTTCGCTAAGAAACAGTCCAAGATTGTGTACAAGGTGAAAATTGTAGATGACTCACACATCAGTGTGGATCATGCACATATCGAAGCAATAGACCATGCTCACATCGATGACATCGGTGAGATACATGGTGATGTTGTTACACATCCAAAGAAGTTTTAGCTCAGGCAAATTCGACTTTTGGTTTGAAAAAAGGGCGGAAAAAAACTCCGCCAAAAAATCTCAAAAAGGTTTTTTTGGTGTTATCTTGGGGATAGTATTCTCAAGTTAGCACCTTTTTTCATGCGTCTATTAATATATTGGGAACTATTGGTATATGTCATTATTTCTCTCATATCGGCAAATACGGTTTCTAGGTATTCTGGGCGTATAAGGTATATTGTTCTTTTATCGTCATTTTTATTAATTTCATTTTGATAGTATGAAACGGATGTAACGATATTTGCACCAGATATGGTTTCTACTGCTGCACGTCCTTGTCCATTGTCATATGAATATGATAGGGTAAAATTTTCATCTACATGATGTCCTTCTTCTAATAGAAGTAGATCATTCTTTCCTATTATTTTCTTTGTTTCATAATGATGTATTTCTGATAATTGATCTTGGGCATATTTGTTATCAAGATATCTATTAAGGTCATATTGTGACATTGGCCATTCATCTCGAATATTGATTATATTATTTGCTATCAATACAACCCAATCAAGATTAGGGTCATTATACATTTTCTTTGCAACATTATCTGGTCTATCATCCCCAGTTATAGAGTATTGATCAAATACAGTTGCATTTTGCCAAAAATCATCACGAATTTTAGCACGTTTGAATAAATTCTTTGATTTTACGAAATCAAAGTTAGAATTTCTATCTTCCGTAAATGACGGTAAAAGAATATCGGGGAAATCGTCGAAATATGCCATTTTAGAAACCTGTATCCTCAATACTTATAGGTTGGAATGGGTCAGATCCATCTGTACGCTGACCAAATAAATCTTCTGTTGCTGGATCAAAACCTGCATCTGCTACAGATTCTCTGTAATCACTTTCAAATATAGGTGTAAGTTCTGTAAAATTCAGAGTCATTGTACTTCTTATTGGTTGAGATCCTGCTACGGTATCTTCATATGATTGGTAAACATTATCTGGAGCATAGTTTATTTCACATGTTGTAAGTGCACATATTTTATGCATCGGTAAACCTTTTATCCTATCTCTTTCCTTTGTTCTATATCTAAGTCTAAAAACATTTGGTGATCCTAAGAATATAAGATTAGATTCATTCTTTTGTGGTGACATACCTTGTTTGAAGAATCTTTGAATTTTTCTTGTAATAGATGCATCTTGCTCATCGTTTGGTGCAAAATTAAATTGGAAACCAAAAGATCTCAATTTAGGTCCATTGAATAGAAGTTCTAAGTTGGGATTTATTGCAACACCTTGTGCTCTTGCTATGAATTGATTTGGGTTTACATTGATACCTAATCGACCTAGTGCATATTGAGAAATAAATGCAGATAAAAGTTGCCCTGCTGGTTGATCTGTAGCAAATCCACCAGATTTGACTGTATCTAAAAATGAACCAAATTCATTCATAGCTGTACTAAAACCTTTTCCAATTCCATCATCCATTAATCCAGTTGCTATATTTTGTGCAGCAAAAAATGAAGCAGCTTCAACAGCATTTGCTCTTTCACCACTCCAACTAACTCCATTAGAAAAGTTTAGTTGATTTGGGATAGGCATCTTACAAAGACCTATAAAATCACGTAAATTACTATTTCTTGTAAGACCTGTTGCAATGTTATCTAAACTTGTGCCACCTTCCATTTTTACTATACCATCTTGACCAACTACCTCTGATGGTGCGGTACCTAATAGGTCCATTTGAGGTGGTTTATATCTAAATTGTTCTATAACAATATGATCTTGACCACTTTCACCACCACCACCATAAACAGCATCATGTGGATATTTCAAACTTACGATTCCGTCAAACCCAAATGATTTTTGGAATTCTTTTGGAACTTCTTTGAATCTATCCTCAATAAGAATTGGTGATATATCTGAAGATTTGATTATTAAATCATTGATACCTTTTTTACCATCAGTAGCCGTAAGCATTTGTTCATCTAAATTTCCTGTATTTGTTGTTTGTACTCCAACAATAACATTACCATCAGTTCCAATACCTAAATTGGTTGTTTTACCAATTCCAGTTATATTGTTTATAATATCTATATTTGGATTCTTGCAATCAGTATCCATACCTCTATTTTCAAAGCATATATTATTAATTCCACCTGCTCTATTTTCAATTTCCATTCTTGGTTCTACTTGCTGAAAAATATTAGCAAGTGCTTCATTATTGTTGTATAATTTTTTAAACATCTCATCTTCATCAAGACCATTAATTCTTGCCCATGTCTTTAGTTCTACCATTTTATTGGTTAGAACTACCACTGTATTTGGATGATTTATAATTTTGTTATATGCTTCTTTATCTTGATCACTTGCACTTCCATGTCCTTGGTATGTACCTACTGAACTCCAACCATTTGACCATTCTACTCCAAATCTAGCAACTTGAAATCCGTATTTGGAATTTATCATTCCAAAAGTAGGTGATTCAGGATCTAAGTCTATTTTTCCAGTATATTCATCAGAATCGTTTCCAATTCCATTTAATCCATGAGCATTAGGTACTCTACATCCTCCGAGGTCACAAAATTCATTTCCTTTTGGCATTTCCCCACGGTCTATCTCTGCTTGATCTACATGGACGTGGAATTTACTAGAAGGTTTATAGTCTTTATTTTGTTCTACATAAACTCCCATTATAAGTACCTCCCGATATTGACACTAACATCAACACCACCTAATTCCCTTACAAATTCTTGTGCTGGCAATTGAAATGCCCTTTCCCAGTCTGACATAGGTATATCCAATAAACCAGATCGTACATAAGTATACAGGTATTTATGATATCCCGTGAGGGTTGCTGGATCATCACCTGCATCCAAATATCTCATATATGCCATTCTATTTCCTACTGGTGTGTAGTGTAAGTTAACACCCCAGAATGCATTGCCTTGTTTTGCTACAACATAGCATAATGGGTTCTTATCATAGAATTTTAGTTTTGCTGCATATTTTGCATCATAACGGAATAGTAGTAGTCTACCTGGTGTTACTACCTGTGTTGGTGTAGAGTTTGGTAACCATTGATTAAATGCCAAGTTCTTTCTCCGTTATTACTTGAAATTTCCATTTTCTATCTTTGCAAAATGATTCTGCTGCTTGCCATTTTGCTTGATTTTTCGCAAATTCTACTACTTCGGAGATGTATTTTTTAGTTCTCCTTTTTTGAATTGCTGGACCTTTCACTTGTTTTGCTGGTTTTACTTCTACCAGTCTTTCTTCTAATTTTCCTATTGCATTTCTATATTTTATATAAAAATCAGGAAAATATCTATGCAGTCTATTATCAATAGGTGATTTATATGGTATTATCACTTCTTCACTAGACCATTTTATAACATTGGTGTTTGAGTCACACCATTTCATAAATTTCAATTCCCAAAGGGATCTGTATATCACGTTTGTGGGATCACCTTTGTACTTTTTTGGGTTAGAAGGTCTGAACTTCCCTTTATAGGACATACATAGTATATACTGTCCATCTATTTAGATGTCTAATCAACGAGTTTTCGCAAAAGACAGATTTTATTTGAGAACAGAAGAACTGTATAATCTTGGTGGATTTAGAAATGCGGTTCCAGCGTTCAATAATGTATATGATGTTTATATTAATTTCAATGCTTTTGCTGGATCAACACCTAGCCTCATGCAGTTTTTAAAACAGCATGTACTAATACCTAGTAATGATGTAATGAATGAACCTGGTGATAATTTAGCATTATTTTGTTCTGAAGCAGTTTTACCTGGATCACAGATTCAAACTGCTAGTATTGATGGTTTGAGGCAGGGTATATCTCAGAATTATGCAGTTTTTAGGAGATTTCCTGATTTTACACTTACTTTTTATGCACAAAGGGATTATTATACTCAAGAAGTTTTTAATGCTTGGTTAGAATATATTTCTCCTACTCAAATTCAAGATCAAGTTGCTGGAACTATATACCAACAAAGAAATCGAGATAATGCTTTCAAAAAATTGAAATATCCTAGGTCTTATAAGTGTGAAATGGAGATTACAGCATTTAGTAGTGATATGTTGATGCCAGAGTCACGTCAAAACCCAGAGGATCGTGTCGATAAAAGGAATCCTCAGTTTCTTACTTATTTTATGAAGAATTGTTTTCCTGTCAATATTGTTGCTACACCTTTAGCATATGGAAAAGCAGAATTGGTGAAAACTACAGTAAGTTTCAAATATGATTACTTTACTATTGATAGGGGTGCAAGAGTTGCTGATAGTGACAGGCAATTGAGGGAAAAGGTTCAGAATTTAATAAGTCCATTTGCATCTGCTTTATAGCCCTATAAATAAAAGCACTGAAGTAGTTAATTATGCCATTACCGAAGGTTTCGACACCTACATTTGAACTGAACCTTATTTCAACATCCAAAACAGTAAAATATCGTCCCTTCCTAGTAAAAGAAGAAAAATCTCTTCTCATTGCACTTGAAAGTGGTGATAATAAAGCGATTACAAATACTCTCAAGAGTGTTTTAAAAGCATGTATTGTTAGTAGGGGTGTAAAAATAGATGAGTTACCTATATTTGATCTTGAATTTCTATTTTTGAATATTCGAGGCAAATCTGTTGGTGAATCTGTTGAATTGCTTATTACTTGTGATGATGATGGAGAAACTAAAGTTCCATTGACATTGAATATGAGTGACATCAAACTTGATGTTCCTGATGAGCATAATGATACTGTTGATTTAGGGGATAATTTATTCCTCAAACTTAAGTATCCATCTATGTCTCAATTTTTAGAAAATAATTTTTTAGTATCAAAAGAAAATGACGATCAATCAATAAACAAAGCATTTGATGCAATAGTTGATTGTGTTGATCAAGTTTATAATAAAGATGAAGCATGGTCTTCTTCTGATTGTACGAAAAAAGAATTGTTAGACTTTATTGAACAATTGAATTCTTCTCAATTCAAAAAGATAGAGGAGTTTTTTACTACAATGCCAAGATTGGTTTACAAAACTGTTGTAACTAATCCAAATACAAAAGTAGATAATGATATTGTAATTGAGGGTTTATCAAATTTTTTCGCATAATGATGTATCATGAAAGTCTATCATCCTATTATGAGAACACTTTCGCATTACTTCAATATCATAATTGGAGTATAACTGAGATAGAAAACATGATACCGTGGGAGAAACAGACGTATATTAAGATGCTTGAAAATTATCTTGAAAAGAAAAAGTTAGAATCCGAACAAAGAACGAATGGTTGACACCTTCAACGATGGATATGTAATGAGAGCAGGGATGTTAGTTCCTGCAGGGATGCCTGGTGTTCAACCACAATCAAGTTTTATACCTAAACCACAAGATAAAACACCTGATCCTAATTTCAAGGGTGTGAAGCCAATGGCACGTAGAATGTCAGTGGCATATGATAAATTAACATCTAGAATAACACAGGAAAAGGAGAAGGGTTTAGAACCTAAAACTGCACAAGCATTAGGTAAACTGTTATTAGAAATAGAAATAGTCAATAGTAATTTACAAAATATAGCAGCGAGTGTAAAGAATCAAACTAAAGCACAAAGACAATTAAATGAGGAAGAGAAAAAACTATTAGAAGAAGAGGAAGATAGTCTTTTAGGATTACGTGCAGGGTTCAATGACCTAAGAACTAAAATTGGTGGATTTAGTGCGTTACTTGCAGGTAAACAATTTCTTGAAGGTAATTTCCAAGCTGGTGCTCAGAGTGCAGCATTAGCAGTAACTTCATTCCTACCAGAGATTATCAATGTAGTTAGTGGTGTAGTTTTAGGAAGAGTTCTTGGAGGTGGTGCAAAAACGATGGCAGGTGGACCTGCTGGTCGTGGACGTGGAGGATTATTAGCTGCTCTTTTATTAGGTGGAGGTTTAGTTGCAGGTGGTCAAGCAATGGCTAATCCTGGTGGTAACGCAGATCAAAGAAGAACACAATTTGTAGATTCTGGTGGTTCATTGACAGCGAAAGATGTAAACAGATTTAGAAGTGTAACAGCAAGATTTAATAATATATTAAATGCACAAAGGAAGGGTTTTGATGCTACTAAGAAAGATGATCTAAAGGCTGCAGCACCACCAGAATTGGAGATTCCAAAGGGACCTGTGGAGTATGCTGGTGATATTCTTACTAATTTGGGAATTGATCGGAAATTGCTTGAAGGAGATGCTTTTGTTGAGAAGCAAGTAGAGGCAGCTGGAGTAGAAAATGATATTGAAGTAGTAGAGGCTCCTGCTATTGAGGGTTTTTCTTTAGATTTACCTGATGATAATTTTGCTCCAATTAATTTTACATCTGGAGGTGGACAACCTAATATTATAAATGTTCCTGGTAAAACTATTACACCTCAAACTTCTGTTTCTCAATCTGGTCCAACAAGTTCTAATATTAGTCTAAAATCTGAATTTAGTGATCATAGTAAGATACCTTATCGTTTGATATATGGAGGATCTTATAGATGAGTATAACAGCAATTTTAGGTAGGAAAGGATCACTTCTAAAAACATCTCAGAATCTTAGTGCGGTTTTTAAACTAAGTGGAATAAGAAATATTCTTGCCCAGAAAGAGTTATTAGAAAAACGTAAAAAGAACGCTAAATTAAGAGTACTTGCATTGAAAGGTGCAGGTGATGCTATAAATCAAAAAAATGCACAAACTGGTCTAAAAGATTCTCTTTTAGGATTAGGTGGTGCTATTGGTGGTTCTATTGGTGGAGGTAGGATTGGTGGAGGTAGAACTCGTGGTATACGTGGTGGAAATATTAGAGGACCGAGACCATTTTTACAACGAAATAGAGGAATTACTCGTGGAAATAGACTAAGTAGATTTAGATCTCCTTTCAATAGAGCTAGAGTAACTTCTAGTGGTGGAAGACTAAGTGGTTTAGGTAGGAATCTAAGGGGATTGAAAGGAGTAGGTAGAGTTGGACCACTCAATGTACTTTTCACTGGAGCAGATTTTCTTGGTAGAAAAGCATCTGGACAAACTAATTTTCAAGCAGGTGGAGGTGCACTTGCTGGACTTGGTGGATTTCTTGGTGGTGCTAAAGCTGGTGCATTAGCAGGTGGAGCGATTGGTTCATTATTTGGTGGAGTAGGTGCTGCTCCTGGTGCACTTATTGGTGGATTTATTGGTGGTACTCTTGGTAGCATAGGAGCATCAGGATTATTTGATAGATTATCAGGTGCAGATAAACGAAGAGTGGATGAGGTAAAACGTACATCACCCGTAAGTAAAAATTTCAATCTTGCTTTGACTAATCTTGATAGTGCTTTGGATAAGTTAGAAGGTAAGAGAATAGTAGATGATGATGCTTTAGTTCTTCCTGGTGATGGTACTCGTGGCGTAACTGGTGGAAAATTTGGTACTGTACCTCCAGGAAACATAGCTCAAGCAATGCTTTCAACTACTTTTAATAGAGGATTTGCTAGTGGTGTTGCTGTTGCTGGTACAGCAGCTGCAGTTTTTATGGTTGGTAAAGGTCTTATAAAGAAAATTATTAACAGACTTTTCAAAGGAAAGATGGAAACTAACCGTGCATCTTTAGAAAGGGCATTTAATCAAGGTTATGCACAAGGTCAAGAAGCAACTCTAAAGAGTCAAAGTGTTATGAGAAAAGTATTGAGGAAAAAAACCATTGGTAAGACTATAGAAGTAAATCCTACATCTACTAGGACCAAGACATTTGGTCCAAATGTTAAAAGTGTAAAGGTTAATTCTCAGAAAATTATAGAAAATGTAAGAAAACAATTGGGTTTTAGTGGTCAATCAATATTCAAGCAAAATTTTGGTAAAGGTATGAAAAAATTTGATCCAAGTAAAGGTGAAGTGCCTAATACATCAGAAATACGGAAACTCTTAGATCTAGGGCCTAGATCTGACGCATCTAATGTAATCATTGAGGGTGATACTATCATACAAAATCAAAGTGGAAATATTGCTAGTGGTAATTCAAGTGGTAGTATGACTACTGTAGACGATTTTCAAGTCGCTCTAAATATCATCCAGGGGACTAGTCTGTTGACTGTATAATGTCTAATTTTCTTAGGGGAGCAAAAATAGAATTTCTTACCGTCAGGACACCTGATGATAGTGATGAAAAGGATTTAACTCTACAATTAGGACCTATTGCTTTTTATGAAGATATATTAGATGCATCTATACATGCAGAGGTAATGATATTGGATACTGTTGGTAGATTAGAAGGTATTCCAGTTAGAAGTGGGTCAAAAGTATTCTTTCGTATAGTAACTCCTTCTGGTGTAATAGATTTTGAAAAAGAACCGATGTTTATAAGTAACATCAAATCAAGTGGTAGTACTGCGAAAAAAGAAATTTTTGTAATGCAGTTAGAAACCAAAGGTACGTTCCATAATCATTTTACTAGATGTTATAAAAAATATACTGGATTTGCTAATACTATTATAAAGGAGATTTTAACTGAAACACTACAAGCACCTGAAAAGTTTGAAGAATCTAATTTAGAACAACCAAAATATCCAATTGAATTTTGTGGTAATTATAAAAGACCATTACAAACATGTGTAAGTTTAGCAACCAAATCGGTACCTTCAATTTCTGGTAAAGATACTGCTACTAGAGGTGGTTCTGGATTTTTCTTTTGGGAAGATCTAGAAGGATATAATTTTAGAAGTATTGATAAAATTTTTGAAGTTATACAGACTGATAAAGATGCTATCCCTGAATATTTTCAATCATCTACTGTTGATGCTCTTGATCCTAAAAATAATTATAGGATAGTTAGTGATCCAACATGGAAAAATAATAATAATTTACTTGACAAATTATCTCAAGGTCAATATATGTCTTATAATACGTATTTTGATTTGAATGAACGGATACATAAGGTAGCATATAAAGCTCCAGAATCTGTACATGAATACAAACCAGAGAATCAGAATGAAAAGAAAGAAGGTGCTACAAATTTATCTAATGAACAACCCTTTGTTCCCAAGTTCTTTACAGATAAACCTTCTAGGATAATGTTATCAACTGTTGACAAAAGTCTGTTTGATAATGAAGGTGGTTTGCAAACTCCAACTCATCATATAGAATATGAAGCAAGGAGACAATCTAGATATGCAGCACTATTTTCTCAAACCCTTGAAATCACTGTTCCATTGAATGTGGGTTTGAAAGCAGGTTCTGTTGTAAAAATGAAGTTTCCTAGAATAAATATAGATACACCTAATAGCGGATCTAACAATCCTGCCTCTGGTTACTATATGATAAAGTCATTATCTCATAAATTACTAGCGGATGGTGATTTCACCGCCCTAACGTTAATAAGAGATGCTTACTCAGAACTAAAATGAAAACTATCGAAGAACACATTCAGAAAGACAGGGAAATCTTAGATGACCCAACAACAAGTCCTGCTGCACGTAGGCATGTTAAAGAGGAATTACATGAGTTGGAAGTGTATGAAGAGCATCATCATGATGAGATAGAAGCAGGTGATCATCACGATCCCAATACTATCGAATTATTTTGTGAAATGCATCCAGATGAACCAGAATGTCTTATCTATGATGATTAAATGCCTTTAGAAACTCGTCTCAGTAAAGTTAATTTCGCAGGTCAAGATGGATTCAGTTGGTTCATCGGACAGGTGACCTCTGATGCAGCTTGGAGAGAACATTCTGAGCAATGGGGTTATAGGGTAAAGGTAAGAATATTCGGGAAACACCCACCTTCTACTGAATTACCTGATGCTGATTTGCCTTGGGCTCATGTTTTAGTTCCAGCAACATTTGGTGCAGGTAAAGCATTTGCTGGTACTACAATGATGCTGCAAGGTGGGGAAACTGTTTCTGGTTATTTCTTAGATGGTGAAGAAGCACAGCAACCTGTAATTATAGGATGTTTTCATACATCCAATTCTGTTTTAAATCAAGTAAATCGAACTGATGAACCTGAAGGAAGCAGTGCATTTCTGGAGATGTTTCCTAACAGAACATTTGAATTTACAGAAGCAAACATACCTAATGGTGGTGTAGATGATGGGAATGGTATTATTAATGAGAATGGTCTTACTGCTAGTGGAAAGATTAGTAAGCAGTTACGAATTGATGAAGAAAGAATTACCGTACCATTAGCAAAAGATTGTAAAGGTGGTAAGGGATTTCTAAGTGAAGTATCAAGATCTCTTGCATCTTTTATTTCTATTACAAATGGATTGAATAGATTGGATGAGACTTATATTGATCCAATAATGAATGAGTTGCGAGATGTTAGAGCACTTGTAAGACAAACTTCATACATTATATCTAACGCATACTCACAGGTTATAAGATTAGCAAGAAAATATCTATTTGATAAGATATACAAGTTAGTTGAGCAAATATTAGGACTTACTCAACTTGATAGTTTATTGAAGGATATTGCTGTAAAGAAATCAATTGATACCATATATTGTGTGATAGAAAATATTATAAAGGGGTTGAGTAAATTTATAGAAGATTTCTTGATGGAACTGATTGGGAAATTAGTTCATGCACCTCTTTGTGCAGCAGAACAGTTTATAGGAGGTATAAATTCTAAGTTGTTCAATGATATAGAAAAGGCAATTGGTAGTGCAATGAACGCCATTCAGGGCATACTAGGACCTGTTGGATCATTCATGGGGTTTCTTGATAAAGCAATGGGTTATGCTCAGATAGGATTGAACTTACTAAAATGTGATGGTGATATTTGTGAACCAGAACCTTATGATTGGGCATTGAACTTTGGACCTACTAAGCAGAATCAATTAGATTTTTCAAGAGCGATTGATATTTCCTCTAAATTTAATGTTGCAGGTATTGGTAAATCCCTTACTGATAGAATTGATTCAATATTCCCCGAAGTAGATGAAGAGGGTGTTCAAAAAATACAAGATATAGTTGGAGATTGTAATCCTCATCAGAAGATATGTGGACCTCCTAAGATAGAAATCTTTGGTGGTGGCGGAATAGGAGCAGCAGCAAATGCCGTTGTCAATAACTTTGGTCAGATTGTAGGTGTTAATATGACTGACTTAGGATTTGGTTATACTAAGAAACCATTCGTTACTATTCTCGATGAGTGTGATAATGGTCGAGGTGCTACGGGTGAAGCGATATTAGAAGATGGTAAAGTTATTAATATTATAATAAGAACTGGTGGTGGTGGATATAATACACCTCCTCAAACATCAGATGATACGGGTACACCTGTTGTGGGTGAGATTGATGGTATAGAAGTTATAAGAACAGGGTTAGGATATTCACCTTATGATATTATAAGCAGTCAATGTGGATCTCTTAGAGTCAAGTTGGACGATGCAGGAAGAATCATTGGTGCAGATGTGATTGAAGCAAATAGAGGGTGTACTGTTATTCCAAATCTTACCATAAATACTGAGACTGGTTTTGGTGCCTTAGTTCGACCTATTATGAAATTTAGAAAACTTGAAGAATATGATGATACAATCCCTGAGAAGGGCATCATAAATGTTGTTGATTGTGTCGGTGCTTATTAATGACAGATATTCATCCTAATCGCACATCACCACCTCTTATTATTAATACCCCTGAAGATGGTTATCTTCGGATAGGTCGTAGAACAGAACCCAAAGTTGATCGTGCAGATCAGGTTCAGTTAGCTGCTGGATCTGGTGCAAGTTTGAGGATTTTCAAAGATGGTGGTTGGGAACTTAGAGGAGTAGATCATAAGAATGCATCTGGTTCTTCGTTACTGAATAAAGGTGAATCACCACTTACCATATATTCTGAGGGAGATGTTAATATAACTGCTAAGAATAATATGAAATTGAAAACGGAGACAGGTAATATAACACTAGATGCTGCAGAGGATGTAATTATAAATTCTAGAAAAGATACAAGGATAGATGCTGATAGAAATGTCAAAATTATATCAACCAATTATGCATTAGATGCAGCACAAAATATATTCTCACGAGCTAGAGGGTGGCATCTTATAGTTGGAAATCCAGTTTACATCTATGAAAAGAAAACTAAACTTATACCAACAAGCATAAATGATGTTGTAGATAGCTTGATAGAACAATTTGCTTTGGGGGCATAAATGGAATCGCCAGAAATATCAGCACAGAAAGTTTATATTGGTCCAACTATACCATTAAAACTTGATATGTCAGCGTTAACGCTGAACAAGTTACTTCCTTTCAATGGAACATTGGCATGTGTTGGTCCTGCATTTTTTGGTGCAACACCCCAATTAGGATTTGCAAGAGCAGTTGTTCAAATGGGACCAGGAATCCCACCGTTCGTATCAGCAGTTCCAGGTCTAACCCTTGAAGTGACAGGTGGTACACACCTGATGGGATATTTGAATGCATTTGGTCTGAGTAACATGATTGGTGTGACCAATAATATTGGAATTCATAATGGTGTAGGACTCAAGAATATGCTTGGGTTCCATAATAGAATAGGAAAGCAAACAGCAGTTGGTGGAGAGACATCAGCAGAACCGAAGAAATTCTGTGCAGCAGTAGCGATGACATTGACTGCTAGTCCTGGAACACTGAGAGGATATTGGACATATAATGGCACACCATTATCTCTCCTGCACTCTCATTCAGATAGAAAACTAAAGAAGAATATACAACCTATATTATCACCTCTTGCCAAAGTTCTAGCACTGAAAGGTGTTACTTTTGAGTGGGATCATTTCGCTCTTGGTAAAACTGCTCCAGGAACTAAGATGGGTTTGATTGCACAAGATACTGAAAAAGTAGTTCCAGAAGTGGTGATAAATACTACGATTGATAGCAAAGGCGAAAGCGTTCCTGTAAAGGGAATTCAATATGAAAACCTAGTAGGACTTTTAGTTGAAGCTATTAAAGAACAAAACAAGCGAATTGATCATCTAGAGCAATGTTTACAAAATCTGGAACAGTCCACACAGACGGAATAATTGAATTGCCAGAGGAATGGCAAGGTAAAATTATTCCAGAATCAATTGTAGTACAACTTACTCCAATTGGAACAGCACAAGAATTATTTGTAAAAGAAATACAGTGGGGGACTAAAGTTATTATAAGAAATGGTGGTGGGGGTTCACTCAATTCATATTATACTGTTATTGCAGAACCAATTAAGGTTGAAGAACCAAAGAAAACAACCACACTCAAAAACATTGTAAGACCGAAAAGGAAGTAGGTTGACCGTATAACATACATATGTTATGATAGAGGACATCAGTAAAAATCCAATGCCTGAAGAATTTGTTGAACTTGTTGAAGTGGATGTGACTAAGCGTTCATTTTCAATGCATGGATCTCTTGGTACAGAGAAAACTGTTACTTGTGATAGTACTGATCAGTTTATGTCTGTATTAGATGTAGTCAGAGAAGCTCACGATCAAACTGCAACCGATATTGTTTACGTATGATTTTTTTATCCAGTCCATCCGTGTATCATTTACCAGGCACATGGGAAAAGCAACCATTAATTGAACCAGGTCTTGCCATTCCAATTTTTATAGCAGTTATTGTTATAGGACTTTTAGGTTATGGTATATACATGACTTTTGGTTCAGGTAAAGAAGGACTCAGAGATGAGATTGATGAACACTCTAAAATGCATGAATTAGGAATTGCTCACGGTCATGAAGGTAGAAGAGCAGTGATGAAGTCTGATGTCAAGTCGAAGAAATGATAGAAAAATCCGATGTCCTATGTGTGGACATGAATTGAATAATAGGATTGAGTTTGGATCTCATATAAAGAGATGCAAAGCAGCAAAAACTTCATTCAATTGGAAAAATCCAACTAAACCTAAGAAAAATAGATTCAGGGGAAGGAAATAATTATTCCTTGAAATATTGTGTTAGTTCTGGGTCTTGCAATAAACCTATTATACCAGTATCTACTACTATTGAATCATCTAGTTCTTTCTTACTTCTAGAATATCCATATCTTTGTATTTGATATTCCATTCTAGATTCTTTTAGTCCGTTTTGGGATGTCCTTATGGCATCCCTTTGTGTTCTGAGGGATGATACGTTATTTTCAGCAGTAGTTATACTTGCAGCAAAACCAGCACAACCAACTTCTGTTGAATCATATCCAAAGAAAGTTCCAAGACTTACTTGTGTTATACCAGTATAAGTTCCAAAACCTATATTTGCTGATGTTATTAGAGTATTACTTTCATCAAATGGAGTTGTCCCATTATATGTCGGACTAGCAAATTCGTAAGTGTATCCTCTTACATCATCTCTCAAGGCATCATACATTGGAATTGTATGTGTAGTACAACCTGCTTGAGTAGCACCAGTATATAAATTGAATAAATCTGTCTGGTTGCTATTGATTTGTGCGTTTATAGATAGAATACGTTCATCTATTCCTTGAGTCGCAGGACTAAACCTATTAATAACCTCAGTTAGATTTTCTATTTTTGCTAGTAGATTTCCTTCTCCATCTTTTATGTCGGAGCCTTTTTCATTATCTTCGATACCTTTCTTATCTTTTCTCGATTGATCTATCTTAGATTCAAAGGTTACAATTAGTTTTTCTGTTTCTGGACCACTTGCCATAGTATAAATAAGATGAAGAGATGGTGTCAGTATTTATAGGTTATGCCGTTAAGCAGACTCGAAAATTTTCTCAAGAATGTCACTGGAAACGTAATTTACGTTAATCCAGAGGAACTTGATGCAACAGATGATATAAGCAATAGCGGGAATTCCCGTGCTCGACCTTTTAAAACTATTCAAAGGGCGTTATTAGAGTCTGCTAGGTTTTCATATCAGGTAGGTGGTAATAATGATAAGTTTGATAAGACAAGTATACTTATTTCACCAGGTACTCATTATATTGATAATAGACCTGGACTGCAAATTAACACATCTGGTACCATTACCGATGTAAATAATAGTGCAGCAACGATTGACCAATTTTCTATTGGTTCAAATTTTGATATTCAAGATCCTAATAACGTATTATATAAGTTTAATAGTGCAAGTGGTGGTGTAGTAGTTCCTCGTGGTACATCACTTGTAGGGCAAGATCTAAGAAAGACTAAGATAAGACCAAAATATGTTCCTAATCCATCCAATGATTCAATTGCATCCACAGCAATATTCAGGGTAACTGGTGGATGTTTCTTCTATGGATTTAGTTTCTTTGATGCTGAGTCAAATGATAGAATATTCAAAGATTATACTTCAAATGTTTATGCACCAAATTATTCTCATCATAAGGTAACTTGTTTTGAGTATGCTGATGGTGTAAACATAATCACTGGTAAGGGTAATAGTGACCTTGATATGTACTATGCTAAGCTTACGCTTGCATATGGTACTAATAGTGGTAGAGCATTACCTGTTTATCCAACTAATAAAGATTTTGAAAAGGTTATTGATGAATCTAGGATTGTAGGTGCTATATCACAAGTTGGAGATATTTCAATAAGTGATATCTATTCTGGATCTAATCCAACAGACTCAGTTGCAACACCGATTGTTACTGTAGTAACATCAACAGATCATGGATTTGATGTTGGAACTCCTGTTCTAATCAATGGTGTAAATGATAGTAATTATGATGGAACTTATGTTGTATCACAGGTTCTAAGTGAAACATCATTCACATATTCTGTTCCTGTTACACCAACTTCAACTGCTACACCAAGTCTATCTGGATTGAATCCAGTAGCAAAGGTAGAAAGTGATACTGTATCTTCATCTTCACCATACGTTTATAACTGTTCTATTAGATCTGTATATGGATTATGTGGTCTAAACGCTGATGGTGCTAAAGCAACTGGTTTCAAATCAATGGTTGTGGCACAGTTTACTGGTGTTGCACTGAATAAAGATGATAATGCATATGTAAAGTATAATACTACTACTGGAGCATGGCAAGATCAGGCAGCACTAGGTTCAGGTGTATCACTTCATACTGATAGTTTAGCAAAACATAGACCTGACTGGAGTAATTATCATATAAAAGTAGGAAATAAGGGTATTATTCAGGCAGTTTCTACTTTTGCTATTGGATATGCACAGCATTTTGTTGCTGTGAATGGTGGTGATATGTCAATCACCAACTCTAACTCTAACTTTGGTGCCAAGGCACTTGAGGCAGATAAGTTTAGATCTGATGCATTCTTGAAAGATGATAAAGGGTATATTGTTGAAATAGATCCACCTCAAAAGAATTTCGCAAAGGAGACTAGAGTATCATTCTTACCACTTGATGTTGATATAACAGCAGGTTTGAGTACTGATACTAAGCTTTATATCTACAATTATCAGCAAAAGGATAATAAACCAAATGTAGTCTCCAATGGGTTTACTATAGGTGCAAAGGTAGGAGACAAATTACAAGTAAGTATAGGAAATACAGTCTATGGTGCTGACATTCTTATGCCTGTACCACAAACTGATCCTGATGAACGGGTATCAGCTAAGAAGGAACTGTTTGTAGGAAGGGTTAGTGGTATCAATAGTATTACCAGTAGTACTATAACATTACAATCAGATCATAAATTCAACGCAGGAGAAACAGTCCGTGTTTATTCTGAAGATGGATCTTTACCTGATGGTATAGATTATAATAGAACTTATTATGCTATAACAGCATCATTGAATGCAGATCAGATTCAGTTAGCATCTACGTTCAACAATGCCGTTGCAGGAAACGAGATCACGGGTATCAATAATAAGGGTGGTATTCTTAGGGTAGTTTCAAATGTAACTGATAAGGAACCAGGTGATCCTGGACATCCAGTTCAACATGATACTTCAGGTTGGTATATAAACGTAGGTGTTGGTAATAGTTTACGTGCTGCTATAAAGTCACAACAAACTTCTATCACACCAAAAACTAGAACCGCTAGTGTTCAAAGAACTCTTGACAGAAGACCGAATAGTGAAAAGAAATATAGTGTAAAGTATGTTATTCCACAGACATCTAGTTTAGCTGGAAGTCCTATAGCAGGTTTCAGTATTGAAGAAACCTCATCAGTCCCGGATGATACAAATTATCAAAATGATAATACTACTCTAACATCAGAGTCAAATCTAAGATCTAAGAGTGCTATTATCAATGCTTCATGGGCAAGTAACGTTGGTATCATTACAGCAGAGAATCCTCATGGATTGAAGCAAGGACATATAGTTGAAATCAAGAGATTAAGGAGTACTAATAATACATCTGGTACTGATAACACTGGTTATAATGGTATATTTGAAGTAACAGGTATAAACAATGCTACTTCATTCAACGTTGGACTGAATACTAATCCAGGTGGAATTACTACAATTACTGCTGGTATTCCATATACCTTCCATGATAGAACTATTGTAGGATCTGGACGTACATTCACTCCATACTTTAATAGAAAGGACTTCAATGTAAGTTATCAGATCAATACTTTTGATACTGTTCAGGAGTATAAGCAAGGTGTTCAGGATGGAGAATATAATCTAACATTACGTGGATATATTTCTCAACCTAATGTAACTCCTTTCTCAACTGCAAGTAACTACTTTGGACAGGACATAATTGATATAATTCCATCAGATGATGTGAATAATAGGGTTGATGATCCTAAAGCCGCAGTAAGTTATGCTGTAAGAGATGAGATTGGTAATGTTGAAACCAATGATCCAACAAGAAGTATAACCAAGGAAGGTATAAATTCTTTCCTAAAAGAGTTTGGTATTGTAAAGACTATTACTAGTTCTGCTACAGCAAGTGGAACTCTTACTTTCAATACAGAAGTTGATCACGGGTTCAATGGTATTGTTGGAATACAAAGTATTACTGGTGGTGCTCAGTATGGTACTAACAGTGGATCTGCTGAGTTCTATTATAACGTAAGATTAGAAGGTGGAACTGGTGAAGGAGCAACGGCAGACGTTACAGTCTCTGCTGCTTCTACTGTTAGTAGTATTGTATTGGGTAATCCTGGATCGGGTTATAGTAAGGATGATACTCTTACTGTAAGAGGTGTACCATTCCATACTCCAGGAACAGATTGTACTGTTGGTATTTCTGAAATCTTGAACAATGTTGGTGATGTTGTCGAGATTGTTGGTGTTTCTAGTGATTCTTATGATGGTCTTTATAGAATAAAAGAAGTTACAGATAAAGATACATTCAAAGTCAATGGATCTGCTGATGGTGTTGGTTCTGGTGGACAGGCATATCATGTGGGTGTTAGTACTGGAATAGCAGCTATATCACATGATGCTATAAGTGGAATTGCAACTGTTCGTTTGAATGGTGACATTGGTTTACGAAGAGGAGACCAGATTACCATTACTGGTTGTACTGATTTCTCTTCAGTTTATAATGGAACTCACTTTATTACAGATAGACTAGGTTATGGTACTTCTTTATCAGTCAATCTTGGTATATCATCAAATGCTCCTGCATTCACGGGTATTGCAACTGCATACGGGACAGGTATATCAGTAAGAGGACATGGTAGAGGTATACCGTTATACGGTGGTTTTACTACTAAGTTAAGTGCTGATCTATCATCTACTGCATCAGGTATTACATTAGCAGGAAAGGGTACTCTGAGAAGAGGAGATTTCCTACAAATTGAAGATGAAATTGTAATGGTTTCAAATACACAGATAACAACGGTTTTACGTGGTGTATTGGGAACTAATGCAGTAGCACATGAGAAAGAGGTATCGGTAAGAAAGATAAGACCAATACCAATAGAAAATAGAAGATATTCTGTATTGAGGGCATCTGGACATACATTTGAGTATGTTGGTTTTGGACCAGGAAATTACTCTACCGCAATGCCACAGGTACAGGATAGAGTAAGATCTGATAAAGAAGAATTAACTGCTCAATCATTACAAACTAGAGGTGGATTTATAGTCTACACTGGTATGAATGATCAAGGTGACTTCTATATTGGTAATGTAAAGGTTGATTCAGCAACTAATAAACTTAAGTTAGTAGGTGGAGTTGGTGGTAGATCAGGTGGGGAAGTTGGTGATACAGTTCTCCCTGCTGATGCTACATTTGATAATCTAATTGCAGATACTGCATTCCAGTCAAATGGTGATACTGAGGTTGTAGATTTACTTCTTAGAGGTAATCGTTCAGGTAATATTGGTCAGAGTGTATTTGTTGGAATACATGGTGGCAATACTACACCTACCAGTAGTACAGATAGTATCCTATTCAGAACTTCTTTTGATGAAGGTGGTTACATAGGATGGGTAAAGACCAATCAAACATGGAAACGTTTTGGTCCTATTTCTAAGGCAGGTGATAGTGAACACTATTCTGTAGATAGACTAGAAGTAACTGGTATATCAACATTTACAGGTAATGTAACTGCAGGTACTATAACTGCAGAGCAACTAACATCTACAGATGATGCAAATATCACGGATGATCTAACTGTTGGTGGAGATACTAATGTTACAGGAACTGTAACTGCAAATACTCTTGCTGGTAAAGGTGTAGTTCCTATTGGTGGTATTATTATGTGGTCTGGTGCAAAGACTGCAGTTCCAACAAACTGGGCGTTATGTGATGGTACTGCTGGAACACCTAATCTAAGAAACCAGTTTGTCATCGCTGCAAATGATTATGATACTAGTCAAAGTAGGTGGGAGACAACTGTTACTGGATCAGGTACAGCAACTGGTGGTACTAAAGATGCTGTAGTTGTTGCTCACGATCACGATGCAACATCAGCTGTAAATGATCCTCAACACGCACACACATTTAGTTCTAATAATGATGATACTGGTGATGGTAACACCTTGAATGATAGATCTAATCTATCCAATACACAGACGATGACATCTAGTAGTAATAGTACTGGAATCACTGTTGCTACTACTGTTGATCAGGAAGGTGTTGCTGGAACTAACCAGAACTTACCTCCATATTTTGCAATCGCTTATATCATGCGTACTTCTTGATAAATACACATACGGAGAGTACTCATTAGATGGCATCAGTAAATAAGAAGTTCGGTATCGAGAAGGGTCTGGAAGTAGGAACAGACGCTCTGATTGTTGATGCCGATAATAATCGAACGGGTGTTGGTAAAACCAACCCGAAGTATGGTTTAGATGTAGCAACAACTGCTAATTTTGACGGTATAGTTGCAGCAGGTCAGGTTGGTGTGGGAAGTACACAACCTGCATATGATGTTGATATTAGGTCAGACATGCGTCTGACTGGTAAGTTACGTGATGTTCAATCTAGTGCAGGTACAAGTGGTCAAGCACTTATATCTGTAGGAACTGCAGTATCATGGTCTGATCTATCGGAAATTGAGTCTAATGCTGCAGATAACATAAATTCGGTACAGTATAAAAAAGCAAACTTAAAATTTGGTGGTGCAGGTAATTTCGTATTTGACCCTACAAACTCTCGTGTTGGTATTGGAACTACTCAACCTGAGTACTTACTTCAAGTACAACCTCAAGGACAGAATGGTTATGTTCAGATAGGTGGAACATTCTTAGATGCTCAAGGTAGTGCTGCTGGAATAGGTTCTGTACTAGGTGCAACTGACGGTGATCAATTAGCATGGGTTGGTGCAGGTGCTAGTACACTCAATGTAATATATGTTTCGGAGGATGGAGCTGATACTAATGATGGTAGAAGACAAAGTACATCAAAGAGATCAGTAAAAGCTGCTGCAGCAATAGCAACGAATGGTGATGTTATAAGAGTAGCAGGTGGTATATACCCTGAAAATAATCCAATATCTTTACCACAGAATGTCACAGTTGATGGTGATGATCTAAGAAATAGTAAAATTATACCTACAAATACTGGAGCAGATTTATTCCATGTTGATAACGGAAACTTAATACAAAACTGTTCATTTGTCGGAGCAGCAAATACAGGTGCGATGGTTGCATTCCATCCACCAAGAGAAGTTCTCAATAGATTCGTCAAGGATACTGGTACTCATATATTTGTAAGTGGTGTTACTAATGCTATTACAGCAAGTGCAGGTGCAAGTGGAAACTTTACAGCAGCGTCTGGTACAACTTATAATCCTATAACTGGAGATCTAACAATAACGATTGGATCTCATAGTCTTACAACAAGTAATAAGGTTACTATTGCTGATGGTGGAGTTACCTTTACTTGTGATCAGGATGGTCATCAAACAAATCATTCATATCCAAGAGCAAGTGACCCTGCATCTGGAGTAGCACTTACTATTACTGCTGCTGTTGGTAATACAATTACTGTAAATGTTGGCAAGGTCAAGGGAGCAGACGCAGTACGTGTTGGAAATTGGCATACTGATAGTCTTCCTATATACGGATTTGATTATAGTAGTAAGAGTGGTATTGCTACAATAACAACCAGTGAAGATCATGGATTGACTACTGGTGTAACTTTGATAGGAATCAACACAGGTACTGTTGCACTAGAATGTTCTACAGATAATTTCAATTCTAGAAAATATTATCCAAGGGCAGGTACTGATCCTCAAGCAGGGCAACTTATATCTATTGCATCAACAACTGCAACATCATTTACTGCTAACTTTGGTGTAGCAGGTATTGGTTCTGAGTATGTTGGATTTATAACACAGTCACCATATGTTAGAAACTGTACTAACTTTGTTCCTGATTCTATTGGTTTGAAGATTGATGGTGATCGTGCTAGAAATCTAAAATCTATGGTTTGTGACTCATACACACAATATAATGAAAATGGTATTGGTGTATCAATTACAGATAATGCTTATGGTCAGTTAGTTTCCATCTTTACAATATGTCCTGATGTTGGTGTATATTGTGGAACTGGTGGGCAGTGTGACCTTACAAACTCAAACAGTTCATTTGGTAATAAAGGTTTAGTAGCACAAGGTATTGGTACTGTAACTTATACAGCAAGTCTTGCTACTGCAGCAGTAGAAGAAGATAATACCTTGGTTTTATCTGGACTGGGTAATAATCGTCCTTATTCTGGACAGGTTTTATATGTGGGTGAGTTATTCCAAGATGTTAACTCAGTTACAGTAACCAATCCTGGATCTGGTTATACGAGTGCAAATCCACCAACTGTTGAGATTTCAGATCCTTCAGGTCCGGGCGGTATTGCTGCAGATGGTGTAGCAGTTATTTCTGGATTTGGATCTGTGACTGCTGTCAACTTATTTGCAAATGGTAGACAGTATAGACCAAGTGATACTATCAGTGTTACGATAGCAGCTCCTACTTCAGGTATTACAGCAACTGCAACTGCATCAATAGCTCCTACCTATTACACTATAAATAGTGCAACAACCCCTTCAGGTGGTATATCAACTGTTACGGTTGATCAAACTATTCCTGCAAATATAGGTGTTGGATCAACTGTTCCAGTAGCAAGACAATCATTAATTCTTGCATCTTCACACTCATTTGAGTACATTGGAACTGGAGTTACTATTGCTAACGCAAGACCGTCACAAGGTGGAGTAACTATCCCTGAAAATCAGGTGATATCCATTAATGGCGGTAAAGTCGTTCATACATCTACTGATGAAAGAGGTAACTTCTTAATTGGTGATGACTTTACAATCAACCAACAGACTGGAACTATTGCAGGTGATGCCTTCAATAAGAGTATCCAAGCAACCCTAACACCACTAATCATCGCACTAGGAGGACAAGCATAAAATGGCTGCGATCCCATTAAATAAATTTCGTACGATCACTCATACTCTTACTACCTCCTCGGTTGGTATATACACTTGCCCACCAGGTGTGGCATCACTAATTGTATTTGGTAATGTTGCGAACGTAGGAACAGGAAGTTCGGTAACACAGTTCAGTGCTTATCATAGTAGAAGTTCTGTGGATACACCAATCATTGAGAAGGGTCAAATCCCTAATCAAGATTCTATGAACTTCATTGAAGGTAGACTAGTTCTTGAGACTGGAGATATTCTCAAAGTCAAGAGTGAAGATAAGGATGGAACCCAGAAAATTATTATCAGTATATTAGAAAACGCTAAGTAAATGGCAAAACTGTTATCTGGTAAGGTCGGAGTCACAAGTTACTCCGGGTTATCCACATCACGAAATCAAATAGTTGGCGGTGATCCTGTTTTTATAGGATTGAACGAAGTCGAACCCAACTTAGGTTTGTCTCCACAGAACGATTACGTTCTATATGGTGATGCTAATGGAGCTCGTCGTTGGGGAGAACCTTCTGGATCTCCATCTGGAACGGTAAGTGGTATAACAGTAAGGGATGAGGGAATACAACCAGTTGGATTAGCAGGTTCGATAACAATAATTGATGTTGTTGGTGATGGTATTGTAGCAATTCAGACTCATATCACTCAAGGTGGTGTGCAGGTAGGTTTAGCAACATTAACAGTAGTAAGAAATGATCTAGACGGACAGGATGGATCAGGATTTGTACAAGTCACAGGTATATCTACATTAAGAGTTGGTGCTGGTCTTACAATATTTGCACCAGGTGGAACAACTGGAATCGCATCTATTGGTAATATAACTGATGCAAATATAGACGTATATGACGATAGATCATACCTTTCTGTAACTAATGTAGCACAACTACAGGCAGGTATTGGTTTATCTGTAAGTAGTCCACAGGCAAACAGAGCTAAGTTTGATGTAACTGGTAATTTTCCTAGACTAAACGTAAGTGGTATATCAACACTAACACAGGTTGGTTCAACAGATCTAAATGCTACTGGTATTGTAACTGCTACAGGTGGATTTGTTGGCAACTTAACAGGTAACGTAACTGGTAATGTTACAGGAAATCTGACAGGAAATTCTACTGGTGATCATACTGGTAAAGTTACTGGTGATGTAAAGGCAGGGTTAGTAACAGCAACTACTGCTTTTGTAGGAAATATAAATGCTGCTGGAGTTAGTACTGCAGCACAACTAACAGGTGCGACTCTTAATTACACAGGATTTAGTACTGCTTTAGGATTCATAGCAAGTGGCAATTCCTTTATGGGAAATGTTAATGCTGGTGGTATATCTACAGCAAAATATTTACAGAATACTAATATAAACACTACAGGTGTTACTACATCAGCAAGTTTTGTAGGTCCACTTACAGGTAGTGTAACAGGTAATATAAGTGGAGATATAGTATCAACAGGTTCTAATAACTTTGCACAAGTATTAGTTTCAGGTGTTACAACATCTGTAGGTGGATTTGTTGGTGGACTTACAGGTGCTGTGACTGGTAATGTTACAGGAAATCTGACAGGAAATTCTGCTGGTGATCATACGGGTAAAGTAACGGGACATATCAATAGTATTGGTGTTTCTAGTATATCTCAACTCAAATCAGTAACAGTCAATGCAACTGGTATTATAACTGCATCTAGTTTTAGTGGAAGCGTGGATGCTTCTCAACTAACTGGTACATTACCTAATATAAATGGTTCAAATTTGACTAACGTTAGTGCTGCAACGGTTGAAGTTACAGCAACTAATACAACAGATGCTACTCATTTTGTAATGTTTGCAGATTCAGTCTCTGGTCAAGAGAACATGAGATCTGATAATACATTTACATATAATCCTAATTCAAATACAGTATCTGCAACGAATTTTACTGGTACACTGAATGGAACTTCTACAGGATTGAATGGAACTCCAAACATTACTGTTGGTAGTTTAACTGCAGGTAATATATTACCTGCAGCACATAATACTTATGATATAGGATCAAATGCAAATAGGTATGCAAACATATATTCTATGGACTTGCAACTAAGCAATAAAGGTAAGGTAAATGATGTAGATGGTACATGGGGAGACTGGACATTGCAAGAAGGAGATGAGAATATCTTTATGATAAACAATCTAACAGGTAAGAAGTACAAAATAAATCTGACAGAAGTCTAAATAATAGGGTAAAAGACTAACAAGAAATCCCATTATGTCTAGAGCAAGAGAACTTGCGAAGGCGGGTGGCGTACAACAACGTATAGCTGGATTCAGTTCACACGTTGGTATGTCTACGTTCTTGGCTGCGGTCCACATGGAGGATAACCTCACTGTGGATGGTAACATAGGCGTAGGCGGTAACCTTACAGTTACTGGCACAACAACCTTCAATGGTGGAACCCTTACACTTGGTGATGCAAATACTGATAATGTAGTATTTGGTGGTGATGTAAACTCAAATATTATACCAAATACAGATAATGCATATGATTTAGGATCTTCCAGTCAAGAATGGAAAGATCTATATGTTGATGGTACAGCAAACATTGACGCACTAGTTGCTGATACTGCTGATATCAATGGTGGTACCGTTGACGGTGCAACTGTAGGTGCTAACTCAGCATCCTCTGGTGCATTTACAACACTGACTGCAAGTGGTAACGTAGACTTAGGTGATGCAACATCTGATACGATTACTGCAACAGGTAGATTTGATAGCGACATAGTTCCTAGCACGGATAATGCAAGAGACTTAGGTGCATCAGGTCTAGAATTCAAAGATTTATACCTTGACGGTACTGCAAACATTGATTCGTTAGTAGCAGACACAGCAGACATCAACGGTGGTACTGTTGACGGTGCTGCTATTGGTGGTGTTTCAGCATCTACAGGTGCTTTTACTTCAGTTACAGCATCTACAACATTAGGAGTTACAGGTACAACAACCTTAGCTGGACAACTCGATGCAAATGGAGATGTCAACTTAGGTAATGCTACAACAGATAGTATTACTGTAACAGGTAGATTTGATTCTGCTTTGATACCTCTTACTGATAACGCTGTTGATTTAGGTACATCTGCATTAGAGTACAAAGACTTATACCTTGATGGCACAGCAAATATAGACTCATTAGTAGCAGATACAGCAGACATCAATGGTGGAACAGCAGACAACGTAGTTATCGGTGGATCAACCGCAGCTGCAGGTTCATTCACAACAGTTGCTGCTAGTTCAAACGCTACTATAACTGGTAACTTAGACGTAGACGGAGCAACCACACTTGATGGACTAACAGTAGCAGAAGGTGCTACATTTAGTAATAACGTTGCAGTCACAGGAACATTAGATGTAGACGGAGCAACAACTCTTGATGGACTGACAGTAGCAGAAGGTGCTGCATTTTCATCAACATTAGATGTAGACGGAGCAACAACTCTTGATGGACTAACAGTAGCAGAAGGTGCTACATTCTCATCAACACTGGGAGTCACAGGTACAACAACCTTAGCTGGACAACTTGATGCTAATGGTGATGTAAATCTTGGTAATGCTGCAACTGATAGTGTTACTGTAACAGGTAGATTTGATAGCGATTTACTTCCTATTGCCGATGGTACTAGCGATTTAGGATCATCTACATTAGAGTGGCAAGACCTGTACTTAGATGGAACTGCTCATGTTGACACATTAGATGTTGATGGTAATGCAGGTATTATTGGTGATCTTACTGTAACTGGAACTACCACACTTAGTACTGCATTAGCAAACAGTAACTTAGCAAATAGCACAGTAGCTTTTGGTGGTATAACACTATCATTAGGTGGATCTGATGCTACTCCAGCATTTAACTTGAGTGATGCTACAAACTATCCTACAAGTAGTTTGAGTGGTACTATAACCAATGCTCAGTTAGCAGGTTCTATAACAGGTGCAAAGATTGCGAATGATACAATCCCAGAAACCAAGTTAGATATTCATAATACACCAACTGACGGTTATGCACTAAAGTATTCCGATTCAAATGGTTTGATTTGGGAAGATGCAGGTACTGCTACAAATGCAACAAACATTACTGTTAGTGCCAACAACTCAACCAATGAAACTGTTTATCCAATATTTGTTGATGGAGCAACTGGAGCACAGGGTGCAGAGACTGACACAGGTCTAACTTATAATCCATCTACAGGTGCTCTAACTTCTACAACATTTGTAGGTGCTGTAACTGGTAACGTAACTGGTAACGTAACTGGTAATACATCTGGTTCATCTGGATCTTGTACTGGTAACGCTGCTGGATTAACAGGAACACCTAATATTACAGTTGGAACTGTTACAGCAAGTTCACTTGATATTTCAGGTGATGCTGATATTGATGGAACTCTTGAAGCAGATGCATATACAGTTAATGGTACAGCATTATCTGAATACATATCTGATACTGTTGGTGCTATGGTCGGTAGTAATACTGAGTCAGGCATTACAGTTACATATCAAGATGGTGATAATACAATAGATTTTGCAGTTGCTACACAATCGGATGAAAACTTCACAAGTGCCCTTCTATCAAAACTCAACGCAATAGAAGCGTCAGCTACTGCAGATCAATCTGCCTCGGAAATTTTAACATTACTATCAACGACTGATGGTGCAGGATCTGGACTAGATGCTGATAAATTAGATGGACTACAAGCATCTGTTTTCTTAAGATCAGACACAAGTGATACCATGTCAGGTACACTTACAATATCAGGTGCTGCTGCAGTCGATAATTTATCGCTGGATGGCAATACTCTAACAACATCATCAGGTAATCTTACAATAGATTCTGCAGGTGGTACAACAACCATCGCAGACAATGCTGTCATTTCAGGTAACTTGACTGTAAACGGCACCACAACTACTGTGAATGCCACAACAGTCAACATTGCAGACAAAAATATTCAGGTTGCCACAGGTGCTGCT
>Ga0163179_10000144_pt1 | contig 49064 bp, 33 predicted proteins | sample AtlANTMetagenome_FD_109643 | JGI IMG/M metagenome (GOLD analysis project Ga0163179, IMG submission 109643) | Marine eukaryotic phytoplankton communities from the Atlantic Ocean - Atlantic ANT 2 Metagenome | ecosystem: Environmental > Aquatic > Marine > Oceanic | place: North Atlantic Ocean... | reverse complement strand
TCGAAGATCTGCAAGTTCCTGAGCAGTGGTAACAGCCGGCCCATTAAAGTGTCTCTCTAGTGTAGATACCAATCACACACAGACTATGACCACTGAACTGATGCTGTCCCTGATGAATCGTGCCGCTAATGGTAACGAACTCCTGGCACTGATTGACAGTTTTGCTGAGGAGATTCAACAGGCAGACTGATATTCACTCATGGGGTTGGTGACATAAGCCGGCCCCACAAAGTGTCCCTCTAGTGTAAGCATGATTCAAAACTCTATGACCACCACTTTCCAGACCAATCTCACAGACACAACCTACAACGGTTGGGCAAATTATGAGACCTGGAATGTTGCACTCTGGATCAGCAATGAGGAGGGTCTTTATCACTTAGCACGGGAATCAAAGGATTATCAGACCTTTGTAGATTGCCTCGAAGCATGTTCAATGAATGATGCTACAACTGGTGATGGTGTTAAGTGGAATGACCCTGCAGTTAATGTTGTTGAACTGGATGAAATGTTTGCAGAACTTTGAGACTTACTGTCACGGGGGTTGACATCAGTTATCCTCCGTGATATGATATAGGTTAAACACAGTTATGGCGCGGTTCGTTGTTGTTATGCCGCGCGGCGTGATAAAAACGCTTAACTACCCTAACCTACAGAGGTGACAAAACGCGACCTCTATTTCACTTTATTCAAAAAAATTCCTGAGATTTTTATTATGTACAAAACCACGAAGTCTGGTAAGCGTGACAAGCGTTCTGGTCCTGCAAAAACTGCAAAGCAAGCAGCAGCAAACTGTAGGCGTAAAGGCAAAAAGAGTTGAGATTCTAAGAAAAAATTTCGGGGGCCAAAAACGCCCTCTATAGGTTTTTTCTAGATACTGTAACAAGACAAAGGAGGCTATGACTAAGATATATCACATCTATGCAAAGGATGAGTGTCTATACAATAATCTGAGTGAATCCCAGTTTCATCATACATGGGAAGCCCTCAAGGGAATGGTTGGTTTATTACATACCGACTATACTCTTGAGGATTTGTCATATGAGGAGGTAAGTCGCCCAGAGTATGCTTCTGAAGAACATTCATACTGATGCCGACCACATTGACACAGACTACATACTACGATAGAATTGAACTGAAGGTTATTCAAAACTATGGCTAAAGGATTTAAAGTAAAGACTGTTGCACCAAAACAACCGAAAGGCCCTGAATGGGATATTGATGCAATCAAGGAGCGGATGCGCGGTAAGGCAATTGTATTCTGTCTTCCTGGTCGTGGATGTTCATATACCTTTCTAAAGAATTTTGTACAACTGTGCTTTGATATGGTACAGAATGGTATGAGTATTCAGATCAGTCAGGATTACTCATCAATGGTTAACTTTGCACGTTGTAAGGTATTAGGTGCAAATGTTCTTCGTGGATCAAAGCAAGTACCATGGGATGGTAAACTGACATATGATTATCAGTTATGGATTGACAGTGATATTGTTTTTGATACGACCAAGTTCTGGCAGCTCTGTGATCTATCTCTGAGTGAAGATGGTACAGAGCGTGAGATTACTGCTGGTTGGTATGCCACTGAAGATGGACACACAACCTCTGTCGCACACTGGTTGGAAGAAGATGACTTCCGTAAGAATGGTGGAGTGATGAATCACGAGACTGTCGAATCCATCAGTAAGCGTAAGAAGCCTTTTACTGTTGATTATACAGGTTTTGGTTGGGTATTGATTAAGCACGGAGTCTTTGAGAATCTAGAATACCCTTGGTTTGCTCCAAAGATGCAAGTCTTTGAGTCTGGTGAAGTTCAGGACATGTGTGGTGAGGATGTCTCATTCTGTCTTGATGCAAAGGATGCAGACTATGAAATCTGGTGCGATCCTCGTATCAGAGTCGGTCACGAGAAAACTCGTGTCATCTGAGGTTCGTTTTAATATTCTTTATGCAGGAGAGAGAATCTATGAGAATCTCTCGCACGAAGAGTCTCTTGAAGTGATACAAGACCTTGCAGAAAGGTTTTATGAAAGTCCTTCAGAAGGTAAGGACATGTTTGATGCAAATTTAATCTCTATGGAGGAATGTTGAAATGGCACGAATGTTCAGTGGTGGTAACTTTGATTTTCAAAAGGCACCGCCGAAAAAGACTCGCCAAGGCCGCTCGGTGAACACAAAATTGGCCGCGACCTCGCGTAATGGTAAAAAGAAACTCTATCGTGGACAAGGCAAAGGTTAAATAGGTAAAGCAATGTAACTTATTATGGCGGCACTTATTTGTAACCTCCCCTCGGTTGAAGTTTGGGTTCGTAAAGAATATCTTACTGACCATCAATCAGGTCACGGTGAATTTGTAAAGGGCGTCTGGGTATCGGCAAAGTCGATTCCTGGGCGTGCTTTTTATTTTGAGACGTATTTGCCTGAATATGCGGCAATGTATGACAAACTACCTATAAGCGCGTTTCTCTCGTCTCCGACGCTTCCAGACCCCGATATGGACCTTCCTAACCTACAGTTCTGGAACTGTATGGACTATGGTGTTGTGGCAGTTCAGAAGCAATTTATTGGCTCTATGGACTATGAATTGTATACAAGGGATTTTGGCATTCAGAAGGGCACCTATGTGTGTACTCTGGACAATTATCACCAGGATCCTGATGTTGTTGACTATGCAACAAGTGAAAATCCAGCTGAACACAAGTCATCAAACCTGATTGAACTAGATAATGGACAGTATGCACTCTATCCAAACAATAGAATGCGTATTTACGATAACAGTTTGACTCCTGTTGACCCCAAAATGCCTGATTTTAAGGTTTCAACTGAATATTATAGCGTTGAAAACGGTTATGAGCGACTCGGAATGGGTCGTGAAGATGAATATTTTTGGAAAACAGCAAAAGAAAGAGAAATTTTAAAAGAAAAAGAGGAAAATGACTCCAACTAACGACTTTTTAGAGAATTTAGCTAACGATCAGCACCAAAAAATGCTTCGTGAAATTGCTAATGACAAAATTACTCCAAAAAAGACTGACAAAATCAAAGAGAGTGAACTTTTTGATCCTGAGATCGAACCAGAACCACTTTTTGGTTGATAAATAATACATAATTGCTGTATTTTTGTGCCTTTAGAACGGGTAAGTCAATCTTTTAAAGATATAAGTGCAAGTTTTCAGGCAAATCCCCTGAATAATGATCTTGTAGTGCTTAAAAATGCAAATGCTATTGCACGTTCTATAAGAAATATCATTTCAACGTCTCCTGGAGAGAAATTTTTTGATCCAGATTTTGGATCAAACGTAACTAAATTGCTTTTTGAAAATATTGACGACATTAGTGCAATTTCAATTCGTGATGAGATTGAAAATTCAATCAATAATTATGAGCCAAGGGTTCGTTTGTTATCCGTTGAAACTTTTCCAGATTATGAAAATAATGCTTTTGATTGTAGATTGACTTATCGCATCATTGGCATTGATATTCCGCCACAACAATTAGAGTTTGTATTGCTACCGACAAGATAAATGTCTCTTTTAAATTTTTCTAGTCTGGATTTTGACCAGATTAAAGATACTCTCAAAAATTATTTAAAAACATACTCAAATTTCACTGATTATGATTTTGAGGGATCTAATCTGTCAACGATTATTGATGTATTAGCATATAACACCTATATTACCGCATACAACACCAACATGGTGGCAAATGAGGTGTTCATTGATAGTGCAACATTAAGAGAAAATGTTGTATCTCTTGCAAGAAACATTGGATATGTACCTAGATCCAAAAAAGCATCAAGATCAACGATCAATTTCTTTGCAGATCTTTCAGATGTCACAAATCCACCAACTACACTGACACTAAAGAAGGGGCCTGTTGTTGCATCTGGCGGAAATTTTAATAATCAATCATTTGTTTATGGTATAACCCAAGATATAACTGCATCTGTTATTGATCAGGTAGCTCTTTTTGATGAAGTTGAGGTTTATGAGGGAAGTGTCGTAAATCAATCGTATGAAGTTGATTATTCTAATACAAATCAAAGATTTTTATTGACAAATTCTGGTATAGACTTAGATACTTTAGTTGTAAAGGTCAAACCAACAATAAACTCAACCATCAGTCTAAAATATTCTCGTCAAGATAACTTATTTGACGATAAAATGGGTTCTGCCATTAATGGGAACTCAAAAATTTATTTTGTGCAAGAAGTAGAAGATGAAAGATATGAATTAATTTTTGGAGATGGGATTTTTGGAGAAAAAATAGATAATGGCAGTGTTATTGAAATATCTTATATAAGAACATCTGGGCCTGCAGGAAATGGCATATCCGATTTCCTTTTTAGTGGTAGATTAGAGTATACTAAAGGCAACACGATTTTTCCAGTAACAAGTGGAATATCTTTAGTTACTGTATCATTGCCTTCTAGTGGTGGTGAAGAAATTGAGAGTGTTGAATCTGTTAGAAAGTATGCTCCTCAAATTTATGCCACCCAAAACCGGGCATTAACAGCAAATGACTTTGAAATTTTAATTCCAAACAAAATTTATCCCGAAGCTGAGTCAATTTCGGTATATGGTGGAGAAGATTTGATACCTCCACAATATGGAAAAGTTTTTATTAGCATAAAACCAAGAAATGGTGACTTTATACCAAACACCATTAAAGAAAACATAAAAAGAGATCTTAGAAAGTATTCTGTTGCAGGAATAATTCCAGAAATCTTAGATCTGAAGTACCTTTATGTTGAATCTCAGAGTAAAATATATTATAACCCAAGTTTGGCATCAAATGCCAATGAATTAGCAACAAAAATTCAAAATAATATTACAAAATACGCAGATTCAAGTGAATTAAATAGATATGGTGCGAGATTTAAATATAGTCAATTCTTAAGATTGATTGACCAAAGTCATGCTGCAATAACCTCAAATATAACAACTATTGAAATTAGAAGGGATTTGAGGTTGGCATTAGGTCAATTTGCAGAATATGCGATTGATTTTGGAAATGAATTTTATGTTAAAAACATGAATGGATACAACATAAAGTCCTCTGCTTTTAGGGTGATAGATATTAATGAGGATGTTTATCTTACTGACGTTCCCAACGCTGATAAGAAGACTGGAGTTATTAATTTATTCTCTTTGGCAACTCCAGAGTCCACGACTCCAATTTTGAGAAGAAGCGGTGTTGGTCTAGTAAATTATGAAAAAGGTCGGGTAACATTGAATCCTATCAATATTATTGCAGGAAAAATCAAAGATAGTCAACAAATTTTAGAAATATCGACATGTCCATTATCTAATGATGTTATTGGTTTACAAGATCTCTATCTCCAGTTAGATAGAACATCTGTTGAAATGGTTGTTGATCAAATTAGTTCAGGATCAAGTCCATCGGGTTCCAATTACACAGTCAGTTCCAGCTATAGTGCAGGAAATATCGTAAGATAACAAAAAACAAATGAAAGAAAACAGAGTAAAAATTAGTTCCATCGTCGAGAGCCAATTACCCTCTTATGTGAGGGAAGAATTTCCTTTGATTGGGCAATTTTTATCAAGGTACTATAGATCTCAGGAATATCAAGGTGGCCCTCTTGATATAATTCAAAATATTGATGAATATATAAAAAAAACTACAACTGATGGTTTTGTTAAAAATACGGTTTTAACATATCAACTTGATCAATTTAGAGTTGGTAATATATACGTCGAAAGCACTGAGGGATTTCCAGATTCTGACGGTTTAATTAAAATTAACAACGAAATCATATATTATAGATTTAAAACAGATGTAACTTTTGAAACTTGTATCAGAGGATTTTCTGGAACTGTTTCATATGACAATGCAAATGATTCTGAAGAATTAGTTTTTGATAATACGACTGCGGCCGCACACGAACCATATACTGAAGTTGAAAACTTAACTGCTATCTTTTTAGATGAGTTTTTAAGAAAAACAAAGAAGCAACTTTTATCTGGATTAAGTGATAAAGATTTATTTTCTGATTTAAATCAAAGATCATTTATTAAAAATTCTAAGAGTTTCTATTCTTCAAGAGGAACCGATAAGTCTTTTGAAATTCTTTTCAAAGCTCTGTATGGAAAAAGTGCTCAAATAATTCGCCCTATTGATTCTGTAATTACCCCTTCAGACGCTAATTATAGAATCAATAGAAATTTAATCGTTGAAGTTGTAGAGGGAGATCCTGAAAATTTACTTAACAGAACTCTTTTCCAGGATGAATTTGAAAATATCCGAAAAGCATATGCTCCAATATCCAGCGTAGAAAAAATTTACTCCGGTATTGGGACAGCAAAATATTATAAGATAGCCGTCGATGGATCTTTAATTCAAAATGATGGATCATCTGACTTGCTATATGGAGACTTTTCTCCACATCCCAAAACATTTATAATTGGAGATGTTGTAGAAGGTCAATCATTCATTGATGTTGACACTACTGTTGGGTTTCCGGAGGAAGGGACTTTAACTTTCCAATATTCAAATGGAACTGTTGGAGTTTGTACTTATTCTGATAAAACTTTAAATCAATTTTTAAATGTTGAAACTGAAGGAATTACCTCAAAAATAAATGATGGAACTGCTATTGATCAAGATACGTTTGCATATGTTGGAAATCCTGTTGATAATGGAGTCAGAATAAAGATTAGATCTGTTTTAAATGGTGTTTCTGTTCCTAGAAATACATATTATCAAAAAACGGGTTCTAAGGCGAAAATAAAAACTTTAGGAAAATCTGGATCGACCGTAAAAGAAAATAATTGGTTATTTAATACGGCACAATATTATGATGTAGAGAGTCTTGTACTTGTTGATGCGGCCAACAATACCTACAGATTAATAACAAAAGATAGCCATGTTCTTAGAATAGGAGACACGCTGTCTTTAACCGATGTTAATGGTTTAATATTGCCAGATGAATTTGTAGTTACTGATATTTTTGGTGATAATACTTGCCTTTTCAGAGGAACTGGTATTACTGATGCAAGTCTTATATTAAGGGTAACTAGAAAAATTAGAAAAGTTGATTCTAATATACACACTGATTTAAATTCATTAATAGCAAATATTCAAAATGTTTATTTGAAACCAGATGGTGGATTTGTTAATGGAAAGCGATACTCTGGTCCATCTCATGAACATGTTGAAGAAGATGGCACAATCATAAGAATGGTTGGGGCAAAGCATACAAATTACCCACATGCTACGATTGATGATGATCCAAATTCTTCTAAGGTTCTTATAGCATCTTCATCATTACCATCAGATCCAAATACAAAAATGGATCCGAAACTTCAAAAATTTACTGTTTCTGGAACATTTGTCGTCGGAAGCACAGATCTGAAAATTACAGACGGGGTTGATCATAATTTCTACACAGGTGATAAGATCATTTACACGCCACAAAAAGGTTTTGTTGAAAGAACCTTATCAGACGGCACAATTATTGATCAAGAATTTCTTATTAGTTCTCTATTTGATGAAGCGGCATATTTTGTCAAAAGAGTAGATGCTAATACTATTAAATTAGCTAGAAGTAGGGCAAATATCCATAATGGTCTTTTTGTAGAGGTAGAAGGTTCTACTGATACCGTAACTATCATAAGTAATGACTTTGAGTTATATGAGGTCTTTCTAAGAAGGATTGAAGCACAACAACTGCTCAGAGAAATAAAAACTCAATCTAAAGATAGAAAAGAATACGAAACAATGCCAGGATACAATGGCATGCTAATCAATGGTGTTGAAGTTTTAAATTATAAGTCAACAGATACTTGTTTTTATGGAGAGTTGTCTTCCATTTCAGTTACGAATGGAGGAGAAAATTACGATGTAATCAATCCACCTGCTTTAGGAGTAACTGATTCAGTTGGAACAGGTGCAACAGGATTTTGTGGGGTTGAAGGTAATTTAAAAGGAATCAGAGTTATTGATTCTGGATTTGATTATCTCGATGTTCCCGTAATCAAAATTTCTGGAGGATCTGGTGAAGGAGCGACTGCTGAAGCAAAACTGATCACCATTCCCCATAATGTTACTTTTGATGCTAGCGGTATAGGATCTGCTGGAGTTGGTGTTGATACTTCTACTATTGGATTTTCTACCACACATAAATTCAGAAATGGAGAAAGGGTAGTTTACAAGACTTTTGGTAAAAAAGCACTTGTTGGACTTACTAGTGATGCAACTTACTATGTAAATGTTATTAATAATTACACTTTAACTTTACACAAAAATTTAAGCGAAGCTTCTACTGGAATAGGTATCGTTACATTTACTGATTTTGGTGAAGGAATTCATTCTCTTAATTCTTTAGAAGGAAAATCTATTGTAAGTTCTATCAATGTAACAAATAGTGGTAGTGGGTATAAAAATAGGCAAACTAATTGTGTATCTGCTGGAGTAAATACTGCTCTTAATTTGATCAATATTGAAAATCATGGATATGATAGTGGAGAGATTTTAAAGTACACTACAAGTGGTACTGCGATAGGAGGATTGACAAACTCCACAGGCTATTATGTGACCGTTTTAAATGATGATCAATTTAAACTGTCTGCAGTTGGTGTTGGGTCTACTCAGTCAGATTTTTATTATAGAACTAAGCAATATCAAAATTTTGATAATATTGGAGATGGAAAGCACACTTTCAACTATCAGGATATAACAGTATCAATCTCAGGTAATTTGGGAATTAGTAGTATTGAAGGGAAATCTTTTGGAGCTCAAATTCAACCGATTATCAGAGGTGAAATTACAAATATTTTCTTAGAAAATAATGGCGTAGGATATGGTGTTACTAATATTTTAAATTATGAAAGACCTCCCCTAATAGATTTAAATTCTGGTAGAGATGGTGAAATAACTCCCATTGTAACTAATGGAAGAATTACTGATGTCATAGTTAGTGCTGCAGGAACTGACTACAATACTGCACCAGAGATCAAAGTTCTTGGAATCGGCACGGGAGCTATACTCATTCCAGAATTAAACTCTGAAGGGAATATTGTTTCAGTAAATATTGCTAATTCTGGTGCTGGATATGGATCATCCACCACTTCTGTTGATGTGGTAACTTCTGGAGAACTTGCAAACTTTAAACCAAATATTCAGCGGTGGACTGTTAATAAGTTTAGAAAAACTTTACCACAATTAACTCCGGATGATGTTTTTATTGATCAGTCTCTTAACCGTACTGGATTGCAGTGTGGATATGTTTATGCACCTAGACCATTAAGATCTAGTTTATATGGATCATCTGCGGATGGTAAAACTTTATTTGGTAAAAAAGATCTAACGTTGGTTAATGGATCTGAAAGCACTTCAGATGCTCACTCCCCCATAATTGGATGGGCATATGATGGAAATCCAATTTATGGTCCTTATGGATACACCACTAAGGCTGGTGGAGTTGTAACCCAAATGAAATCTGGATATACCTTAAATTTGAGGGCAACCAGACCTCCAACAAGTGAATTCCCACCAGAATTTTTTGTTGAGGATTTTAAATGGTTTGAAAATACTGATGAGTCTTACCTTGATAAACATAATGGAAGATTTGGTCTTACTCCAGAATATCCAAATGGAACATATGCATACTTTGCTACCATTGATGCTGTTGCCTCTGGAGATGGCATCTTTAAAAACTTCAAACAACCAAAATTCCCATATTTAATTGGAAATAGTTTTTATTCGACTCCAAATGGGTTTAACTATGATCCAAATTCTAGACAAGATCGTATTGATCTAAATGAAACCACTTGGACTCGTAATACTTATCCATATTCGTTAGAGGAAGATAATAGTGGTTATAATTATGTAAAACAATCTTATAGAGAAGTTGAACAAGAATCACAGATAAAGTTTGTTAAGAAAGGCTCAGTAGATTCCATAGGAATTGTAACTGGTGGACAAAGTTATCAAGTTGGTGATGAAATTGTTTTTGAAAAACAAGAAAACAATTCTTTTATTCCAAGTGGATCCGTTACTAGAATTTCTGGTCAAGGAATTGGAACGGTAAGTGTCAATACGACTACCTTGAATAATGTTGAGTTTTATAGATTAACTCCTACTCAGTTCTTAGGAATACACACATCACCTCATGGACTACTTAATCGTGATATTGTTACTATATCTGGATTGACAACAACAACTGCAGAATTGCGTGATTTTATCAATGTTGGTGTAAATACAGCATCATTATCGATCACTAAAGCAGTTGATAATATTGGCGCTACTGGAATCGTAACTTATTTCTCAGTTATCGGTGACTTAAGATTTGTAAATGAAAATGACATATTCAAGATCGGTAGTGAAAATGTCAGAATTTTGAATGTTGATGGGCCTGCTTCAAGAATTAGAGTTTTACGTCAAGAAAATTCTACCGTAGGTACTTCACATGCAGAATCTTCTAACTTAGAGTCTTTACCAAGAAAAGTGTTATTCAGTGTTGGAATTACTACTGATATTTCACAAAAAATTAACAAAGAATATTACTTTAATCCTGCTGAGGCAGTAGGTCTATCTCAAGGTACTTCTACGTCAGTTGGAATTGGAACAACTTTAGGAATTTCCAACCCAGGATCCGGAAAAACTCAAATTTTTGTTGAAACTAGAGCAATCTATCTTCCAAATCATGGATTAAAGACTGGAGATGTCTTAACATATGAAACAAATAGTGGAAGTTCCATTGGAATAGCTACTAATCCAAATACTGGTATTGCTGCCACAAATCCAAATACTACACTTCTTAATCAACATTCTAAACTGTTTGTAGCAAATCTTGGTGTCGATTTTATCGGTCTTTCTACAGTGAAGATTGGTATTGGCACCACAGGATCTTTTGTTGGAGTAGCAGACACTACCTCACATCAGCGTATCATGCATTTCCTTGGAATAGGAACTGGTACGTATCATAGTTTTAAAACAACGCATCCAGCAATTAAAGGAAAGATTGAAAAAAATCAAGTAACTGTATCAACTTCAGGAACCCATGGTTTATTGAATAATGATACTGTCACTATAAATGTAAGTCCAGAAAATACTACTTCGATCAATTTACTCTACAATAGAACTAACAGAAAATCCATAGTTACCGGTTTAGCATTTACCTCTGGTGGAATAACAACTGCTGGATTTACTACCACATCAAATGTAATTCCAGTAAGAAGTTCAATAAGTCTCAGTAATCATGGTTTAGAAACTGGTCAAAAAGTAATTCATATTGCAGATTCTTCATCTGGAGGATTAGAAACTGATACTGAATATTTTGTTTATGTTGTTGACAAAGACACAATTCAGTTAACGGAGGATAAATTCCAACTTATAAAATCACTGCCCAATTTCGTTGCGATCAGTACAGCGTCTAGTGGAGAAATTTATCCAGTAAATCCATCAATAAAATTATACAAAAATTCTATTGTAAACTTCAACTTATCTGATAATACTTTAGCATACACTCAAAATGCAACGTCTTTCCCAGCATTTGAGTTAAAATTCTATACTGATGAGAATTTTATAAATGAATACTTTGGAGTAGGCACCCTTAATGATGATGGAACTTTTGACATAACGTCAACTGGCACTGTTGGTGTAACAACAGATGCTAAAGTCACTCTTAGAGTAAAGAAAGATACTCCAGAAACACTTTACTATAGATTATCTCCAATCAAAGATCTTTATAACTTAGCAGTTAATAGAGAAATTTCTGAGGATCGAGATTCAACATCAAATAAACTCATAATACAAAATAGTAAGTATAATGGGCAACAAAATATAACAGTATCTAGCGACAATACCTTTACTTATGAGGCAACAGAGGTTCCCGAAGCATCATCATATAGCCATAATTCAGCAAAACTGTCGTATACAACTAATTCAGAAAATACCTATGGTTCCATAACTGAAGTTGCTATTACAAATAAAGGTGCTGGTTATGAAATAATTCCAGGAATTACTACAGTCACAAGTTCTCTTGGTAGGGGCTCTCTGTTAGAACCTGCTAGTACTAGTATAGGTAAGGTTGAATCAATTTCAATCAAAAACATTGGATTTGATTATTCATCAGACCGTACACTCAGGCCTACAGTCAAACTTCCACAAACCTTTAGAATTGAACCATTAACTGGTCTTGAATCTGTTGGAGTTACTTCAGTAGGTAGAGGATATAACACTGCTCCAAGTTTGGTCGTTCTTGATGGAAAAACTAAAAAGAGAGTTGATGATATAAAATTAAAATACACTTTAGGTGCTGGTGTTGAAATATTACAAAATACCAATGACCTGGCAAGTATTGCTCCATCAATCATCCCTGTTGGAAATCCTAATGGTATTAGAGCAAGCAACCTCAGTTATGATGATGCCAATGAAGAAGTAACAGTAACTTTAAGAGATGCTTTTAGTACAGTTGACACATTCCCATTTGCGGTTGGAGATAAAGTTCTAGTAGAAAATGTTAGTGTTGGTATTGGTTCAACTGCTTTAGGATTTAATTCAGAAAATTATGATTATATCAGATTTGAAATTACTGAGGTATTCCAAAATCTGAGTTCTGTTGGAATTGTCACCTACAGTATGGCCGGACTAGTTGGGTCAGGTCAAACAACTGGTAAATTTAATGCTAAAAATTCTTCAGCAATATTAGTTAAAGAAGTGGATTTCCCACAATTTAATCCTATTCTTAAATCAAATGTCTTTGATGTAGGAGAAAGTGTCAATAATGGCAAACAATCTGCTGATGTATTTGAGTGGGATGCTAAGAACAAATATTTGACTGTTGAAAGTTCTAAAGATTTTTCCGTTGAAGATATCATTAAATCCGACCAAACAGGAAGAAAGGGTCGTGTAAAAGAAGTAATTTCTTTTGAAACCACTCACAATATAGATTATTTTTCTATCATGGATGATGGTTGGGAATATGATAAAGGATTTTTGAATAAAGAAACTCAAAGAATACATGATAATGAATACTACCAAAGTTTCTCATATTCTATTAAGTCAGAAGTTCCATTTGAAGATTGGGATGAAGTTGTATCGCAGTTAAATCACGCTGCTGGATTTAGAAAATTCTCAAGTCTTGATATTGAATCAAGTCTTCCTAGACAGGATCAAGCTACGTTAAAACCAATCACTAATCAGAGTATTGAGTTAATTTACAATTTAGATCGTGTAAAGAGTTTGAATTGTGTTGATAATTTTGATTTAGTATCTGAAAATTATTTAAGAGGAAGTGTTAGAGATTATTCTGATGAGATTAATTTCAGCACAAAAATTCTTCAAGATTATGCAGAGTCTGTTGGTAATAGGGTTCTTACTGTAGATGATTTTAGTGCAGAATTCAACAATAATGCTAGAACCACAAGATTTGAAGAAGTCTTTAGAGGTAGATTTGCTAACAATAGAGCTCAAAAATTCGTAGCATATATTAGGGATAGATTATTCACAGGTGAAAGACAGATCATGCTGATTAACGCCGTCTATGATACGGGGCGTGGATTTGCAATGATTAATCAATATGGATCTGTTCATACGGTTGTTGATCTTGGATCTTTTGATGCAGCTATTGAAGGTACTGAAGCAGTTATACAATTCTTCCCAAATAAGTTTGAACTCAATAATTATGATGTAGAATTCTTCGCATATAATATTGATACCAATATCTTGGGTGTTACCACAACACAAGAGTTTATCACAGTGGGAAGCACCACTATCGGAGAATCTACAGGTTTAACTGGTGGATTAGTTAGTATTGCATCTTCCGTCACTCAAATGGCTGGTGGAGCAGAAACTACTATCGTAACTTTAGCAGGAATTGGAACAACCGTTTCTGGTGGTAGATCAGCGAAAATTCTTGTAAATGTTGAGGGTAGTGACGGTAGTGTTGAATATGATGAATTGACTGTTGTTCATGATGGAACAAATGTTCAAATGATGGAATATGGTCAATTAACAATACACTCTCTTGATGCATCATCTACTGGATCAAATATAGGCACATTTGGTGCCAATATAAGTGGAAATGACCTAAGAGTAACATATACACCTATTGCAGGAATGACCACTGCATATGTTAATACTATAACTGTTGGATTGGCTTCTGAAGCATATACTGGAATTGGTACGTATGAATTTGCCCATAGTTCGATTGAAGCAAAGTCCACTACTATTCCATCAACTTCAACTCCTGTAGCAGTAGGAATTGCAAGTTATAGTGATGACTATGATGCAGCATATGTCTTTGTTCAGGTATCTGATACAACAAATGGCAGATATGAGGTGTCTGAAGTTATGATCATTGATGATTATAATGATGAAGATCCTGAAAGTATTCAAGTCATGGAGTATGGCAACACTCAGATTGGTTCAGGTGCTTTCGTTGGACTCGGAACAATTAGTGGAAGAAGAGCTTCAGACGGTTCAAATAATACTGAATTGACATTTACTCCAGATGCTGGTGCAAAAATTGAAGTGAAAACTTACATGAATGCCATGAGACCAGAGGCCAATGAATCTCCAGTTCCTGCCAGAGCTGTTGGTGGAGAGACTGAACTTGATTTTGGTAATGCAGCAATTGAAAACTCGAACGCAATATACACAGGAACTCAAAATACTGTTAAGAGACAGTTCAATATGCAGCATAAAACTCTTGATATATTCAGAAGAGTTGTTGATGGGTCTTCTACGGCTGCTGTTGATGTGTCAAACGACACTATCACCATACCCGATCACTTCTTCGTAACTGGCGAAGAACTTGTATATGAACCCTCTACTGGAATTGGAACTCATGCTATTGGTATTGGTAGAACTACATTCGTTGGGGTTGGATCTACAACTCAAATGCCAACGTCAGTGTTTGTCATTAAACAGAGCGAAAGTAAATTTAAATTAGCAAGATCTGCAGAAGATGCTCTCAAAACAATTGCAGTTCCTCTTAATTTTACTAGTGTTGGTGTTGGAACATCTCATAGTTTTACTTCAAAAAATCAAAATCAAAAAGTTATACTCTCTATTGATAACATCATTCAGTCTCCTGTTGCAGGAACTTCTGTTACAACTATTTTGGCAGACAAGGCCATTCAAAATACCGACATTATAAAATTTGTTGGACTGACTTCATTCTTTGGAGCAGATTACATCCGGGTTGGTCCGGAAGACACTGGCGAGATTATGAAAATTCTCGGCGTTGGTATTGGAAGCACTAATGCAATTAAAGTTCAGAGAGGATGGTTGGGAACTGCAATCGTGGGTCATGATACAGGAGCCACAGTAACTAAACTAAGAGGTGGTTACAATATTGTTGATAACTACGTAAACTTTGCTGAAGCTCCAAATGGATTAAATCCAGTTGTGTTACCAGATAGTCCTCCAGACTCCCGAGACTGGGTTGGAATAGTGACATCATCTTCCTTTAATGGAAGAGTATTCACTAGATCTGGAGTACCGGGTTCTACAGGAGAGGCCTACAGTCAAAATTATCTCTATGATGATATTGCACAACAATTCACTGGAAAAGATGCAGAATTTGCTCTGACGACTGATAACGGAACTAACGTTTCAGGAGTTGCCACTAATAATGCAGTGGTATTGATTAATAATATATTCCAAGGACCAGGAAATAATTATGATTATAATTTAACCGAAGTTGGTGGAATTTCCAGTATAAGATTTACAGGAACTGCAAGTTCTGTTGCATATGATCCAAATAATGCAAATATCCCTGTCGGTGGTGTTATTGTTTCTGTTGGATCTTCTGAAGGATTTGGATATCAACCGCTTGTATCTGCTGGAGGAACTGCAATTGTTTCTATTGCAGGAACTATCACATCAATCTCTGTTGGAAATACCGGTTCTGGATACAGATCAGGAATACAAACTGTAAATGTTTCAATCCAGAGAGAAAAACTAAATGGTGCTGATGTGACTCCAATCGGAACCGCTGCAGTTTCCAATGGTCATGTTACCGGAGTTGCTATAACAGATAGTAGAGTATTTTATAAACCAAGAGACATTTATAATGTTGGTTATTCTTCGATCACTGGCATAACAACTGTAACTACTGCATTTGAACATAATCTAATTGTTGGTAATGAAGTGATTGTATCTGGTATTGCATTTACTTGCGATTATGCACCTTCTGTTGGCGTCCAAAGTGCAATTTATAATAATGTAACGGGTATCATGACCGTCACCACTTCAGGGGCACACGGCCTTTCTACAACAGGAAAGAGTAGTGATGTGATATTAACTGGTTTGGCATTTACATGTGGACTTGGTGCTACAGTAAATCATATCTATCCAAGAAACAGAGATCGTTTCTTTGATACTGCAATATCAATTGCATCAACTACATCAACAACCATAACTTTAGATGTATCTAAATCTCCTGTTGGTCAGCAATATGACCACAGATTTATAGGTGCTGCAAGTAGTGCTGTAATACAAGGTGGTGATTATCCTCACGCTTTCCTTTATGCTACTACTAACTCAGTAACAACTGGTGTAGGAACTGAATTTACTGCAACAAATGCAACTTATGATGCAAAGACGGGTTTGTTTGTACTTACAATACCAAGTCATGGTCTATCTACAAGTGATACTGTAGGTATTGGAACAAGTTCAATTGTATTCAGATGTGAGATGGATCAGTATGGAAGTGATCATCCATATCCAAGACCAACTGATCCAATAGCTGGAATACAGACTGCGATTACTGCTGTTACTGACAACACTATAACAATAAATGTAGGAGCGTCCGGATTAAACTTCTATAACGTGTCTGACGCAACCTACGCTGCTGATACAGGTGTGTTAGTGCTAACCATAGGCGCACACACATTATTACCTGGAAGAAGTATTAAACTGAAGAAAGAGTCCTTAAGATTCACATGTTCTAAGAACAGCTATGCAACTCAGCACGCATATCCAAGAGAGGGTGATCCTATATTTGATGGTACACCAGTAGTTGGTGTTGCTAGTGCTACTCAATTTACAATTAATGTTGGTATATCCACTGTTCCTACACAATATGTTTCTGGTGGATTTGTACAACCAGCATTAATTGCACCTAGAGCAAATAATAACTCAGCTAGTGGTCAAGATCCTGCATTTGATGGTGCTTCCGTGTTGAGAATATTGAGTCCAACTGAGTTTGAAATTGATAGTGGAATATCGACAAGAGGTCACCTATATGCAAGGGGTGGTAAAGTAAATGAATTACTTAAGGTAATTATTGATGCTCCACATAGTTACGTAAATATCCCATTAGAATATAGTTCAGATTCTCTTGGATCTGGTGGAGTAAATGCAACTATTGATGTTGTTGTTGGTCAAGGATCTAGTGTTATAGATTTCTCAATATCAAATACTGGATATGGATATGGTGTTGGTCAAGTCTTGACTATTCCATCTGGAGGTGCCACTGGAATACCCACAACAGCATCTTCTAATTTTGAAGAATTTGTAGTTGATATTTTGGAAATTGATTCTGATTCATTCGTAGCATGGTCTATCGGACAACTTCAAGTTCTTGATGATGTATCTTCACTGTTTGATGGAGTAACAAAGACATTCCCAATTAGTTTAAATGGAAATTCTTTCTCTATCCAATCTGCACCCGGATCACTTGTAAAAGTTCAAGATACTTTATTACTCTTTGTTAATGATATTCTCCAAGTTCCTGAAGAATCATATTTCTTCACTGGAGGAAGTAACTTTAGTTTTGAAGAAGCACCTAAAGCGGGTGATACATTTAAACTAATTTTCTATAGAGGAACTGGTGGAGCAGATGTTATTGACAGAGACATTATTGAGACTGTAAAGACTGGTGATGATCTTACTATTGGATACAACAGAAAACTGAAGCAAACACCATTAAATATAAATCAAGATAAATTCTTACAGGAAGATGCACGTACAGTTTCTGAGATAACATCATCAAGTTCTGTTGATACAAATCCATACTCTGGAGGCGGTATTAGTGATCTGACCAGAATGTTGAGGCCTGTTAAGTGGTGTAGACAAACTGAAGATAGAATTGTTAATGGTAAGAACGTTAGTAAGGCCAGAGATCTTTATAACGCAAGGATCTTCCCATCAACTCATATAATTAAATCTGTTGGTATTGGATCCACAATTGTTAGTGTTGATAATGTAAAACCATTCTTCAACGCTAAGAATGAAAATAAAGTTAGCACTGATTTCCAAAAGGACATTCTTTTCATAGATAATCCTCAGAACGTAGCAGCTGCTGCAACAGCAGTTGTTGGAAATGGTGTAACAGTTGCATCAATAGTTATTTCAGATGGAGGAAAAGGTTACACCAGTGCTCCATCCGTAACCATACAGAATCCTGTTGGGTTGGGAACAACCTCTAGGGCAACCGCTACAGCGACTATATCTGGTGGATCTGTAACTGCTATCTCTGTTGATACAGGTGGAGTTGGTTATGCACAAACAACTCATCCTAGAGTATTGATTGGACCTCCAACCTTTGTAACGGAGAAAAATACGATTGATTCTTACTCGGGTGATTTTGGAATTATAACCGGCATTGGCACAACATCTATCGCGGGTGTTGCTGTTACTGGACTTGTTCTTGATCTCGTTATTCCATCTGATTCATTCTTGAGAGATGGTGCTATTACCCAACCATCCGCAATAACTGCAAGTGGAATTGCTACTGGTGATTTGTTTGTTATTAGAAATTCAAACGTTGGTCATGGTGTAACCTCCTTAGACGAAAACAATGCCGTTGTTGGTGTTGGCACGTCCTTTATGGATGGAGTTTACAGAGTGGCACATGTCACTACTGGAGTGTCAACCGATGCTATTGGTTTTGGACTAACTACATTAACTCAGGTTGTTGTGAGTGTAAATAGTTTGAATGGATTAACTGGATTATCAACTGCTAGTTTCTATGGTGAGTATAGTTGGGGCAAACTGGTCCTCACGGATAGATTTAAGAATCAATCATACACAGCAAATACTTCAAATGGTATTACTGGAATTGAAACAGGCCCTGTTGTGATTAGACAAAAATCACTAAAGGTCAAAAATTATAGTACATAATTCATACTAAATAAAGAAAAATCCCTCTCAAAATGGCTGCCATTATAACTGATCAGGTTAGAATATTAAACGCAAAGAACTTTGTTTCTGGCGTTACTACTTCTGATAACTCATACTATGCTTTTGTTGGGTTACCAAACCCGACAGATATACAATCTGATTGGGATGATGATCCTCCTAGCCCTGTGGATAATTTTAGTCAGACTAACGATACATGGGACACCATGATCGCTATGAAGAAAATAACCTCAGAGGACATTAAACTTGTCATTAGAAAGGTAAGTTGGAATTCTGGAACAACTTTCGATTACTATAGGCATGATTATAGTATATCAAATATTCCAAGAAATGCTAACGGCACTTCATTATACTCTGCAAATTACTATGCGATTAACAGTGATTTTAGAGTGTATATTTGTTTAGATAATGGAACAAATCCAGAAAATCCTAATGGAAGACCTTCTCTAGATGAACCGACATTCACTGATTTAGAACCAAGATCTGCCGGGACAAGTGGTGATGGATATATTTGGAAATATCTCTATACGATAAAACCATCTGATTTAATTAAATTTGATTCCACTGAATTTATGCCAGTTCCTTTAAATTGGGAAACTAGCACTGAGCATGCATCTATAAGAGATAATGCTATTGATGGAAGTATTAAAACAGTTATTGTAAACAATAGAGGTGTTGGATTAGGAACCGCAAATAGAACTTACACTAGAGTTCCCATCAAAGGAGATGGAAGTGAAGCTGAGTGTACTGTGGTTATTAACAATGATCAACAAGTTGATAGTGTCACAATCTCAAATCCAGGAAAAGATTATTCATTTGGTAGTGTCGATTTAGTTGCAGGAAATGTTCCAACCGGAACAGCTAATCCAAGTCTTGAAGTTATAATTTCTCCACCTGGTGGACATGGAAAAGACATTTACAGAGAATTGGGTGCCAAAAATGCACTCATGTATTCAAGAATTGAAAATGATGCTGAAAACCCCGATTTTATCACAGGAAATCAAATTTCTAGAATTGGTATTGTAAAAAATCCGAAATCTTTTAATTCTACCTCTAATCTTTCACTATCAAAAGCTAGTGCAGTATATGCAATGAGGTTGGTTGGTGTTGGATATAGTTCAGCAACTTTCACTGCAGACTCTACTATTACTCAAACAGTTGGCACGGGTGTTACTGCAATAGGTAGAGTGATAAGTTATGACCAGGTTACTGGAGTTTTAAAGTACTGGCAAGATAGAACTCTTGCGGGATTTAACACTGATGGAACGGCACAAACGTCTCCAACATACGGATTTGGATTGACAAGATTCTCTAATTCAATAACTGGAAATGGATCTATTAGTATTGTAGGAACGACTTCTGGATTGAGTATTTCAACTACATTTAGTGGTCTCTCTACAACTCTAAATAATAGAACATATTACCTTGGACAGTCATTTACAAATGGTTTGTCAAATCCAGAGGTTAAAAAATATTCTGGAGACATAATTTATATTGACAACCGACCAGCTATTACAAGATCTTCAAACCAAAAAGAAGATATAAAAATTATACTGCAGTTCTAATAAACCATGGCGCAACAAACCAACCTCAATGTATCACCATATTTTGATGATTTTGATTCATCAAATGATTATTATAAGGTTCTGTTTAAACCTGGATACCCTGTTCAAGCGAGGGAACTGACAGGACTACAGTCGATTCTTCAAAATCAAATTGAACAGTTTGGTTCCCACATATTTAAAGAGGGAGCCAAAGTAATTCCGGGAAATACCACTTTTGATACTGGATATACTGGTGTTTCTATTAATCCAACTCACTTAGGTGTTCCAGTTGACGCATACATATCGCAGTTAGTAGGTAAAAGAATATATGGTCTTACAACTGGAGTTAGTGCTGAGGTCGTAAATTTTATTACTCCTGAGCAGAGTGATTTTGATGTCCATACAATTTATATTTCATATCTTTCGTCTGGTGTTGGTGATAATGCACAGTCAGAATTTAATGATGGTGAACTTTTAGCATGTGATGAAAATATTCTTTCTGGCCCAGAAAATAGTGTTTTTGTCCCTGCAGGAGAATCTTTTGCATCAACTTTATCAGAAAACTCCGTAACTACTGGAGCTGTTTTCTCAGTTGATAATGGTGTATATTTTATTAGAGGCAATTTTGTCAATGTTGCACAACAAACTTTATTATTAGATCAGTATGATAACCTTCCTACCGGAAGAGTTGGATTTAATATTCAAGAAAGCATTGTCAATGCTGATGAAGATCCTACACTTGCCGATAACTCAAAGGGATTTAATAACTATGCAGCACCAGGTGCTGATAGACTTAAGATTACTGCAACTTTAGCATTTAAAGATTTTGAAGACCTTAATAATAATAACTTCGTAGAACTTTCAAAAATTGAAGATGGTGTACTTCAAAGTGATTTCGTTAATGATACTTCTCAATATAAGTTACTTAGAGATGAATTAGCAAGGAGAACATTCGCAGAATCTGGAGATTACACAGTTACTGCATTTGGAGTAGAAATTAGAGATTCTCTTAATAATAATCTTGGTAATGATGGTGTTTATCCAGCGGGACAAGATACTCCGGATGGAAGACCAGCAAGTGATGATGTTGGTTTATATGCTATTGCACCAGGAAAGGCGTTTGTTAAAGGATACGAGGTAAGATCTTTAGATACCGCTTATATAAGTTTTCCAAAAACAAGACAATCATCATCTTTAGAAAATCAAGCAGTAAATTATAACACTGGAGTAACTGTAAGAACGAATAATATTAAGGGAGCTCCTGAAATTGGTATTGGAAATACTTATGTTGTAAGTTTACGTGATCAAAGAGTTGGTGTTGCCACGGGTGCTCCTGGTGAAGAAATTGGTTTAGCAAGAATATATGATTGTGCATTAGAGTCTGGATCATATGACACAGAATTTTCATCTATAAATCAGTGGGATATTTCACTTTTTGATGTTAGATTACAAACAAATATAACTTTAAATGAGAAGATTGATCTTACTATACCTACTTTTGTAAAAGGAAAGTATAGTGGATCAACTGCATTTTTGAGAGATGCTGTAACCGATAGTACATCATTAAAACTTTATGATACTATAGGAAATTTCCAAAAAAATGAACCATTTATTTTTAATGGTGTAGAGGACAGTAGAGTTGCTCTAGCAGTCACGGCACACTCGATGGCTGACGTTAAGGCAATTTACGGTGGTCCTTCTGTATCTGTTGGACCTGGTGTTGTTGGAGTTGGTCTAACTTTCGTTGCAGACACTATTCAAAGAGACTTATTCTTCTTTGGACAAGCACAAGTTACTGATAGAGTTGCAGCAACTGGTATTAGCACGGTAACTAGTATTTCAGAAAGATTCCCTGGAGGTTTGAGGGTTGGCAATATACTTGCATTTACAAACCCTGATACTTCAACTGGTCAGTCAACACAAACTTTAGGAAGAATTGTTAGTGTTGGTAGTTCTCAAGTTACAATCACTGGTGTTACAACAGTATCAAAAGTAAGTGAGGGATCAATTCCTCAAGTAGGGGCAGCAAATATTGTAAGTGTATCTGATTTAAGACTTATTACCACTCCTTTAGCAGAATCTGAGGATAATAGGTTATATACACAAATGCCAAAGAGAAACATTTCAAATGTTGATCTTAGCGATGCACAACTGATTATTAGAAAATCTTTTGATGTTGTTATTACAACAAATAATGAACTAAACTCTGGTGTTGTTGCTGGAAACAATGAAACATTCCTAGCATTTGATGAGGAAAGATATTCTCTTGTAAGGCGTGATGGAACCACTGAAGTTCTGACATCAGATAAATTAGCATTTACCAGTGGTAATACAGTTCTTCAAGTTAATAATATTGGTGCTGATTTGTCTGCCAACATGGAGGCAAAATTAGTCACCACGCTTAAGAAAATAAAACCCAAAGCAAAACTTAAGAGAAAGAATAGAGTAAACAGTCTAGTTGTTAATACATCTAAGTTAGTTGGTTCTGGTGTTGGGGCTACCACTCTAAATGATGGTCTTTCATATGGAAATTATCCATATGGAACAAGAGTGCAAGATGAGAGAATTTCTCTCAATACTGGTGATATTATAGAAATTTTGGGAGTTTTTGAATCAAATAATACAGCACAGGCATCTGCACCCAGATTAACCCTAAATTCAATTTCTGGTCCTACAGGTAAAACATCTGATTTAATAATTGGAGAAAAAATTACAGGCAAAACTTCAGGATCAGTTGCTATAGTTGCGGAAAAAGTTGCAGATGAGCAACTTAGCTACATTGATTTAAATGATTTTGGTTTCAGTGAAGGAGAGACTGTTACCTTTGAAGAATCCGACTTACAAGCAGTAATTTCTTCCTTAGATATTCCAAGTAAAGATGTTTCTACAAATTATACGTTTAATAATGGTCAGAAATCAACTTTCTATGACTATGGTTTCTTAAATAGAAATCCTAATGCTAAAGAACCATCTAGGCAATTAAAAGTCTACTTTAAAAATGGATTTTATGATTCTTCTGATGATGGAGACATAACCACAACTAATTCATATAATACTTTTGAATACGGAACCGAAATTCAAGCAGTTAATGGAGATAGAAATACTGATATCATTGATATTAGACCAAAAGTATCTGATTATATTACTGCAGAAAGCACTAGATCTCCACTTGAATTCTTAGGTAGAACTTTTACTACCTCTGGAAATTCTGCGACTAATATTTTAGCTCCTGACGAATCTATTGTAACAAATTATTCTTTCTATGGTGGAAGAATTGATAGATTATACATTAATGATAGAGGGGACTTTGAATTAAAAATGGGTAATCCAGCGGAGAACCCAGAAAAACCAGATCCTCTTGATAATGCACTAGAAATTGCAACTATCACACTTCCTCCGTACCTCTATTCTACGGAAGACGCATCGATTCATTTCTTAGATCATAAGAGATATACGATGCGTGACATCGGAAAACTGGAAGATAGAATTAGAAATCTAGAGTATTATACTTCTCTTTCTATTCTAGAAACAGAAACTGCTAACTTGTTTGTACCGGATAATTCGGGATTAAACAAATTTAAATCAGGTTTCTTTGTAGATAACTTCACATCATTCTTACCTCAAGAAGATACTAGAGCTATTAAAAATAGTATTGACCAAGCTGGCAAGGAATGTAGAGCATCACACTATACAAATTCTATTGATTTGGTAGTTGGTCCAGTTGATCCTTCAGCTGTAGATTTAACACAAGCTGCGGTGGATCGATTCCCAGAGGGAACTAATACTAGAAGAACTGGAGATGTTATTACTCTAGACTATGAAGAGGTTGAATATCTTGCTCAGGAATATGCAACTAGAACCGAGAGCGTTACTCCATTCCTGTTGAGCTTCTGGAGAGCAAATATTAAACTCACTCCAGCATCAGATACTTGGACTGATACTTCTAGAGTTAAAGCAAAGGTTATTGATGTTGAAGGCAGTTATGCAAGCACTGTAGAATCTGCGGCTAGGACGTTTGGTGGATTTGATCCACAAACTGGTTTAACACCAATTCTTTGGAATGCATGGCAAACTCAGTGGACCGGCACTAGAACTACTTCTCGTAGGTCAGAAAGAAATGAAGTCACAGGTCGTAGAAGCTGGTTTACTAGTAGAAGGACTGCTGGTGGTGGAACATCAACTACCAGGTTCCAAGCCACTACTAGAACTACTTTCCAAGATACATTTACTGATAATTTCCGAACTGGAGCTGACGTTAGAACTGGTAGAAGACAGTTAATTACACCTCAACTTGAAACTGAGAGTCTTGGAGATAGAACTCTCAGCAGAGAGGTAATCTCTTTCATGAGATCCAGAAATATTGAGTTTGTTGGTAGAGGATTTAAACCATTAACTCAAGTCTATCCTTTCTTTGAGGGTATTGACGTATCCAGATTCTGTTTTCCAAAACTTATGGAAATTCAGATGCTCTCAGGATCTTTCCAAGTTGGAGAGACTGTTCATGGAAGACCGATTAAGAGTCTTGCTGCTGGAGGAGCATCTTTTAGAACTGGATTGCAAATACAATTCAGATTGTGTCAACCAAATCACAAATCTGGTCCATATAATGCTCCAGAAAGAATATATGCAAGTAATCCATATACATCAACTGTTGGAGCAAAATCAGATGAAGCCCAAAGAGGTGAATTTGAACTGTTTGCATTAGGATCTGCACAAACACTTCCTTCTACATATTCTGCAACTTCTACACTGATTAATGTTGATACCTTAGCACTTGCAGAACAACCTGCAGGATCATTCTTTGGATATATTGAGACTGGAATGACTCTATATGGAGTTACTTCAGGTGCTCGTGCTAGAGTTGTAAACAATAGACTCATTACCGATTTAAGTTCTGATATCTTAGGAAGTTTCTTTATTCCTTCACCAAGAATTAATGCAAATCCTAAGTTCACGACTGGAACAAAAACTTTTGTTCTAATTGATAATAAGCAGAACAGTGAGGAAGAGGCATTAACATTAGCATCAGAAACTTACACTGCATCTGGAACTCTGGAGACAGTACAAGAAACTATTGTTTCTGTAAGAAATGCTAAAGTTGAAGTTCTTGCTGAAAGAGAGCAAATTGATCGTGAAGAGTTTACAGGTACAACAGTAGCTATTCAAGAAGGTGCTTCAGTCACAACAACCGAATCATTCACAACCTTTACTCCACCACCAGCGCCACCCGATCCCCCAGCAAGGCGACCTAACTCTGGACCTCCAACTGCTACACCTAGACCTCCACAACGCAGTAATAGTGGTGGTGGTCATACACGTCGTGGTCGCCCACCTGTTCGTCGTGTCAGAAGAAGAAGAGTCGTAAGAAGAAGAGTTGCAAGAAGAAGAGCCTCAAGAAGACGGAGAGGTGGAAGACGTAACAGCAGAAGACGGAGAAGAAGAGGTCGGAGAAGAAGAAATAGAAGACGGAGAAGAAGAGGTAGAGATCCAATTGCACAGTCGTTTACTGTGTTTGGTGATACTGGAGTATTCCTAACCAGTATTGATATTTTCTTCGCAGAAGTTGATACTAATGATATTCCAGTGATACTTCAATTGAGGACAATGGAAAATGGTATTCCAACGGAAACTATTCTACCATTCTCCGAAGTAACGCTCCCTCCTGCAGAGATTCAAACATCTACTGATGGTGATGTTGGAACTAGAATCTTCTTTGATGCTCCAGTATACGTTGAAGAGCAGACTGAATATGCAATGGTCCTAGTTTCTGCTTCTACGAAGTATAAGGTTTGGATTTCTAGAGTTGGTGAAAATGACAAACTTACAGATCAGTTCGTTTCTACTCAACCAGATCTTGGATCCTTCTTTAAATCTCAAAATGGTTCTACTTGGGAACCAAGCCAGTGGGAAGATCTTAAGTTTGTAATTAACAGAGCAAGATTCTCCTCTTCTGGAACTATGGAACTGTATAGTCCAGTTCTTGCTGAAGGAAATGCTCAAGTTCCTACATTGATGCCAGATTCAATTAATCTGAATTCTAGAAAGATTAGAGTTGGATTAACAACAGGTCTGAACTTTGCAGATAATGATAGTCATGTTCCCGAACTCGGAAACACGATTTATCAAATAAATTCTAATGCAACTGGCAACTATGTTGGTAGCGCGGGATCTGCAACAGGTGAACTTAATCTTAACAATGCTGGTATTGGATTTACTCCACACAGCGGGAGTTTTGGATATGACAATACTTCATTATCCAATATAACTGGTGTAGGCCAAAACTTGACTGCAGACATTCATGTTGTTAACGGCGTCGTCTCTATTGCGACGGTTCGTAGTGGTGGATCTGGTTACACCGTTGGTGATGTTCTTGAACTTTCTAGCGGACTTGGTAATCAGGCTACTGGAAGAAATGCTAGATTCTCTATTGTTTCTATTGGTGCTACAAATGAACTGATTCTTGATAATGTTCAGGGAGACTTTATCACAGGTGTTGGAAACACAATCATGTTTACCAATAGTGTCGGTATTGGTACTACCCTTGGTGGAGAAAATTCTGCCGCTCGGGTCAGTTCTGTTACTACCGTTTCTGATGGTCTTCATATCGTTGTTGATCATAGGAATCATGGAATGCACCATGAGACCAATAGAGTAATCCTTTCTGACATTGAACCTGACGTTATTCCAACGAAGATCTCCGTAGCATACGATGAATCATCTACGGGTGATATCAGTATCGATGATGCAACTCTGTTTGGAACGTTTGAAAGCGTTGGTGTTGGTACAACTAATGCTGGTTACCTGTTAATTGGTGAAGAGATTGTGTCTTACACTGAAACTAATGGTAATACTCTTGGAGGAATTACCAGACAGGTTGATGGAACATCTGCCACCGATTACGCAGCAGGAACACCTATTTACAAATATGAACTTGGTGGGGTATCGTTAAGAAGAATTAACAAAGAACACGCTCTCAGCGATGTTACTGTTAGTAATCCAATCACGTTTGATTCTTATAACTTTAAGGTTGATATGGCATCCTCTGGTGTTGCCAGAACGACTGGAGAGAGTTTCCCAATTCTCTACCTCAATCAAACCAAATCAACCGGTGGGTTCGGTGCCAAGGCCACTCAGAACATGCAGTATGAGATTATTACACCACAGATTCAGAATCTGACTCTCCCTGGAACTAATATCAATGCTTCGATGAGATCTATTTCGGGGACAAGTTTAGGTGATGGATCTGCGGATGGTACTGATCTTCCATTCGTTGTTCAAGGTAGAGATGCTCTTACTCTTAATAACAGCAATTATCTTACTTCACCAAGAATTATTGCTTCAAGAGTTAATGAGACCAATGCAGCATCACTGCAAGATCTTCCAGGAGAGCGTTCATTGAACATCACACTTGAACTTACTACTGACAACGAGTTCCTCTCGCCTGTTGTTGATACTCAAAGATTGAGTGCAATTTTTACAACCAACAGAATTGATGCTCCAATTACAAATTATGCTCAAGATAATAGAGTCAATAGTTTGAATGATGATCCAACATCTTGTCAGTATATTTCTAAGGAGAACAATTTAGAAAATCCTGCTTCTTCACTCAAGGTTATACTTGATGCTCATATCAACCAATATGCGGATATCAGAGTATTCTACGCGATTAGTGAAACTGCTAATTTTGATCCTATATTTGTACCATTCCCTGGTTTTGATAACTTGAATGATAAGGGAGAAATTATCGCTTTTGAAAATAGTAACGGTAAATCTGATACTCGTAACATAGTAACTGATGTCGCCGGATTTGCTTCTCAAGACTTAGATTTCAGAGAATATACATTCACTACTGATAATCTTCCAGCATTCAAGTCGTTTAGAGTCAAGGTTGTTATGACAAGTACGAATCAGACCTATCCACCTAGAATGAAGGACTTGAGAGTTATCGCCACCGCATAATATGAAGCATAAAGTAAAGGATCAAACTCATCTTGTTAGAGATACTACAAACAACTGTATTATTAATACAAGTCAGTCTCAATATAATGATTACATACGTCGTCGTAATGTAAAAGACGACGAAAAGCGAACTATAGAAAATCTTGAGACTGACGTTGCTAGTATGAAAGATGATTTAAATGAAATCAAATCACTATTAAGGAGCTTAACAAATGGATCCTGACACAATTGAACTTAAAAATTTATCAAAGAGTTTTGCATATCAAAAGATAGCAACAGAAATTGATGACTGCGATGATCGTGAAACTCTCAGGACCATTGCCAAATCATTTGCCAAACTTTATTATAAGCAACAAGAGACAATGCAGATCATAGGATTACCGACAGATGGCAACTAAGAAAATAACTTTTGATCCAGATGCAAGTGCTTCGCCAGAAGCTAATTTTAGTATGCTTGGTGGAGCAAACTTTGAAGGGAACTTTGAGGTTGTAGGTACATCCAATACTGCCTTTAGTCTTGAGGGGTATTCTGGTTCATCTCAGATGACCAAGAGCGTATCTATCGGGTCTACTGCTTTTCCTGCAGCAACTTTTGCTGTTGGATTTACAAGTGCTCTTGATGGTAAGGTTCGCATTTCTCTTGGTGGAACGCAGACTAAATTGCTAAATGAAGGTCGATATGTATATGATGTGATTGTCAGTTCTGGAAATACATTCTACACGTTAGTTAATGGTAATATTCTTGTACGTCCAGGAGTGTCATCAATAACGGCACTATAAATATAAAAAAGGTAATATATTGTAAATGGCACAACCATCTACCCGACAAGAACTCATTACCTATTGTAAGAGACAACTTGGGGCTCCAGTATTAGAAATCAATGTTGCTGACGAGCAGATCGAAGATCTGGTAGATGATGCTATTCAATATTTTCATGAAAGACATTTTGATGGAGTAATACAAACTTTTTTGCATTATAAATTTACTGAGGACGATGTAAACAGAGGAAAGGGTCCTGGAACAGCAGGAGTTAGTGGAATAACGACAACAACGGTCACACATAGTGTAGGCAGCACAACTTCTTTTGAATTTGAAGAAAATAATAACTACATTCAAATTCCACCAGCTGTTATTGGTGTAAACAAAATTTTTCGTTTTGACGGATCTAATACTGCAACAAATAACATGTTCAGTGTTAAATATCAACTATTCCTGAATGATATCTATGGTTTAGGATCAACAGAAATTCTTAGTTATGCGATGACTAAAAGATATCTTGAAGATATCGATTTTGCATTGAGTACGGAAAAGATGATTAGATTTAATCAGAGGCAAGATCGTTTATATCTAGATATTGATTTTGGTAGTGTTAGAAAAGATGATCGTATAATTCTTGATTGTTATCGAATAATAGATCCCTCAGATCATGCCAGAGTTTATAATGATTCCTTTTTGAAGAAGTATCTGACGGCTTTAATTAAAAAACAGTGGGGACAAAATCTGATCAAGTTCCAAGGAGTAAAACTTCCTGGCGGAACAGAACTAAATGGCAGACAAATCTATGATGATGGAATGAAAGATCTTGAAATTATCAGAGAACAAATGTCTAACATGTATGAGCTTCCTCCATTGGATATGATCGGATAAGGATTATGTTAAATCCATTTTTTCAACAAGGGTCCTCTGGGGAGCAAAATCTTGTTCAAGATATAATTAACGAACAGTTAAGGATATATGGCATAAATGTACATTATTTGCCAAGAAAATATCTAACACAGAACACTGTTCTAAAGGAAGTAATAGAATCAAAGTTTGATGATGCCTATCCAATAGAGGCTTATATCGAATCTTTTGAAGGATATGGTGATAATCCAACACTGCTATCTAAATTTGGCATTCAAGCAACGAATGAAATAACTTTAATTATTTCCAAGGAGAGATTTGAGACTTATATTTCTCCCTTAATGAAGAATGAATCGGATGTAAAACTTTCAACTCGTCCAAAAGAGGGAGATTTAATATATTTTCCATTAGGGGATCGTTTATTTGAAATTAAATATGTTGAGCACGAAAAACCATTCTATCAATTACAAAAAAATTATGTTTATGAGTTGAGGTGTGAACTCTTCCGTATTGAAGATGAAGTTATCGATACTGGAGTTGAAGAGATTGATAATGAGTTGATCGGAGATGATTATGATGGAACATCCGAAAGTGGTGTATCAACAATTATTGGAGTTGCACAACTTCTGTATGTTGTTGGAACAGGAACTACTGCCACGGCACTTACTTCACTCGTAAACAATGGTATCAGGTTCATAAGGCTCACTAATAGAGGAGCGGGTTATAACACTTTACCAACAGTCGGAGTTTCATCAGTAGGAGTTGCAGGTTCAGTAACTGGAATAGGAACAGCTTCTCAAATGATAAGTGGTATAAATGTTTGCAATACAAACACAAATAATAAATTAAGATCTGTTCAACAAGTAGCAATAGTTAATCCAGGAACAGGATATACTTCTGCACCCACGGTTAAATTTAGTGGTGGTGGAGGATCTGGAGCAGCTGCTACATCAGGAATTTCTACAACTGGTGGAGTTGGAGTAGTCACTGTAAGTTCTTCAGGTGGAGGATATGTTAATTCTCCTACAGTAACATTCTCCACACCAAAACATGTTGGTGCATCCGCAACTGCAGTTATTAATAGTGGAAGCGTTGTGTCTGCACCCATAAGTATTGGTTCTTCCGCCTTCCTGTTCCCTGGAGGCACCACTGGTGGGGCATTCTATAGAACTGCACCTACAGTCACTTTTGGGGCACCTACAGGGTCAGGGGCCACAGCAACTGGTATCGCAACTATAAGATTCAATTCTCTTAATTATCAAGGAACTGTTGGCATCGGATCTACAACGATCACAGGAATTAATACTCTTGGAGTCATCGTTGGAGATAGAGTGAGATTAGGTATTGGATATAGTGACTCTTACAATTTCATTGCAGAAAATGCATTTGTTTCTGGTATTGGCCAAAGCAGTCTTATCATGTCAACTGCTGCAACAAATGTTGGTATAGCAACATCCGTATTTGAACTTGGAAGAGATCAATGCGGTATCGTCACTGGTATTATAATTACATCCGGTGGTAGTGGATATGCAACAGCGCCAGTAGTATCAATTTCTAATACCGTTGGTGATAAGAACTACATCGACTTCCATGCTACTTTAGGGATTGCTACAGCAACTGGTATTTCTACGCTAACCTCTGCTGGAGCGATTGAAAAAATCTATATCACAGATTCTGGACATGGTTATGTGATAACGCCTACGATAACAATTGAAGATCCTGCTTCAGATTCTACTGGATCGTTTAAGTTTAATGAGATCATAACTGGATCTTTAAGTGGAACAACTGCTAGAGTAAGAATTTGGAATGAGTCAACTAATCAATTAGAGGTCATGAATGTAACTGGAAGTTTCACTCAGGGAGAAACTTTAACTGGTGCCGAATCCGGAGCTCAATACGTATTCAGAAAATCAGAAACATTCCCACCACTTACCAATTTTGCAGATAATAATGCAATTGAGACCGAAGCTGATGCAATTTTAGACTTCTCTGAGGAGAACCCCTTCGGCACTCCATAAATAAAGATATCTTAATAGGTGGAGTATTGTAGGTTTGACCAATGTTTGAATATTTTTACAACGAAATTTTAAGAAAGACTATCATATCTTTTGGTACTCTTTTTAATTCAATAGAGATTCAACATCAAGACTCTTCTGACAATACTACTAGTATTGTTAGAGTTCCTCTTGCCTATGGACCTACTCAAAAGTTTTTAGCACGACTAGAACAATCTCCCGATTTAAGTAAAGGGACGGCGATGACTCTCCCTAGGATGTCATTTGAGTTTATTGGATTAACTTACGATCAATCGAGAAAGGTAACTACAACTCAACAGTTTACGGTTAAAGATCCAGATAGTGATGCTGATGTCAAGAAAGCATATATGCCAGTTCCATATAATATGCAATTTGAACTGAGCATTATGTCTAAATTGAACGATGATGCTCTACAGATTGTAGAACAAATTCTTCCATACTTTCAACCACAATATAATTTGACAGTTAATTTGGTTGGTACAATAAACGAAAAAAAAGATATTCCTGTTATATTAGAAAATATAACAATGCAAGATGATTATGAAGGAGATTTCTCTACTCGTAGAGTTCTTCTTTATACATTGAAATTTACAGCAAAGACTTATCTGTTCGGCCCTATTTCTGCTGCGACCAAAGATATCGTCAAGAGTTCTTCTGTTTCTTACTACTCCGGAGACAGTAATAGCACAGTTAGAGATCTTACATATAGAGTTAGACCAAGAGCTATTAAAGATTACTCTGGAGATGTTGTCACTAATCTTGCTGAGGACATCGATGGTCATGCAACTGCATTTAATGTAGATACTGGATCTTCTATCACTCTCAAAAAATATATTGAAATTGGTGGTGAAGAAATGTTTGTTACCAAGATTTCTGATAATAAAATCACCGTGGAAAGGGGGAAGGATGGAACAATTGTCACCTCACATCTTAGAGGTGCAGAAGTCAAAGGCATTGATTATACTGCCAGAGAAGATAGTGACAGCGTACAAGCTGGAGATGACTTTGGATTTGATGGAGATATAACATAATCATGACTAAAAAATATGATGGTCTGGATGAAGCATTTAACGTAGAGACAGAGATTGTCTCTGCCGAAAAAGAGTCAGTAGAAGTTGCCAAAAGACTAAAAATAGAAAAAGATGATGTTGGTAAAGACTATGACTATACTCGTGGGAATCTGTATAGTATAATTGAGAAAGGACAAGAAGCAATTAATGGTATTCTGGAACTTGCACAAGAAAGTGAAATGCCCAGAGCATATGAAGTTGCAGGCCAATTAATTAAAAATGTGGCAGACGCAACTGATAAATTAATGGATCTTCAGAAAAAACTGAAAGATGTTAATGAAGAATCTAAAAAAGGTCCCACTAATGTAACGAATGCACTTTTTGTTGGATCTACTTCGGATCTGTCCAAATTTCTCAAGTCTCAAAATGAAGACACAGAGAAAAAATAAATATAACTATAACTGAGGTAATAATAAGTGGCATTAAAGAAGCCTTCCGATTTTTATATTAAACCCGAAGAGAAAAGTTCTTTTGATTCTTTGAAAGAAGAACTTTCTTCTTCTGAACCAAAGAAGATTGAGAAGATCTCGGAAGCTTTTAGTGCGTTTAAAAGTAATCTGAATCACATTCAATCTTTGACAGATTTTTCTTCAACATTTGAAAGTTTCAAGGAAAATGTCGAAAAAGTTGAAACTATTTCTAATGAGATTGGTGATGTAAAAAAAGAGATTCAAACTCTGATCAAAAAGGAAGATTTAGATGATGCCATGATGGCTCATCTTTTCTTTGTAGAAGAAGCGATTGTAAAAATTGAAAGTAAGATAACGGGAGTAAACGAAGATATTGTAAGTAAAATTAGTAATGACTTTTCAGATTTATCTGAAATGGTTGATTCATTTATAAATTTTGAAGTTCCAAAATATAAAGATTTAATTTCAGAATCAGAAATTAGAATTGATAATAGATTTGTAAATCTAAAAGATTCTGTAGAAGAAAATCTTGATACGATTAGGGCAGACGTTAATAAGGAAGTTACAACTACTTTATCGGAAGTTGAGACTATCAACCAACATAGTCTGTCCACCATAAGGGATGAGGTTGGAGATATAGTCAATCTTGTCAATGAAAATTTGCCCGAATACAAAAAGTTTTTTGTTGAAACTGAATTAAGAACAGAAGAGAAAATTAGTGAGGCTCAAAATATTTTTGATGAAAAAATTAACTTCATCAATCAAACATATCAGGAACGATTAGAAGAATTAAATTCCACAGTCAAAGAATTTGCTAATACGGAGATTCCAAAGTACAGCAAAATGCTGGTGGAGTCTAAATTAAAATCAGAACAGGAAGTCAAAGAGTTAGAAACATCTGTCTTGAAAAAGGTTAGTGATCTAACAGAGCAAATTGATAATCTTTATAAAGTTAATAATATCAAAGAAACTGATATTGATTCTCTTTTAGAAAAAGTTAAAACAACTGTTCAGGAATCAAAAAATCAAACTGGAGAAATCTTTGAATCTTATGCAAGATTATGTAAAGATTCAAAGAAAAGAGAAGTAACAGAAGATAAGAAACTGAAAGGATTTTCTGGCAGATTAGAAAATTTTGCAGAAAAACTTGAAAAGATTGAGGAAACTACAGTTCAAGATGTTTTAGAACTTCAAGCTAATCTTGATATTAGTACATCTGCATATCATGAAAGATTGAAGAAAGAAGTTTATAAGTTTGAGGAAAATCTGGTTGATCAAATTAAAGATCTTGAGATTAACTTAAACACCAATGAAGTACACATTAAAAAGCAGAATGAGCATATTGAAAATATCAAAGAAGAAGTTCAAGATGTAATTAACAAACTTCATATTGATTCTATTGAGGAGAAAAATCAGGCTCTCATTGAAAAAGTAAATCACATTGAAGATGTTCTTTCCAAGTTCAGTGAAAAGGCACTTCTGACCGAAGATACTCCTATTACCCCAGGAAGTCCTGATACTAAGACTGGAGACCCTCTCACATCATTAGACAAGAACTATGTGACTCTGAAACAACTTCAGGATCATTATAGACTGTTTATCAATAGAATTCAGGTTCAACTGTCATCCATTGGTGGCGGTGGTGCTGGATTCATAAAAGATCTTGCAGACGTTAGTTTTGATGAGAGCATAGGCACCAACAAACTCTTAATCTATAACGGAACAGAGTGGGTTGGTATTGCTAGTACAGCACTTAGTGGAACTGGAGAAGCCACAACATTAGCAGATGGTGCCACTGGAGTTAATCTTACTCTTACTGGGAACCTAAGTGTTGGTGGCACAGTAACTTATGATGATGTCACTCATGTAGATTCTATTGGTATTGCTACCGCTAGAAGTGGTTTAGAAATTGGTGCTGGAAGCATAACCACAATAATTAAATTAGACGCTGCTACAGCAACAACCACAACAACATCAGAATCTAATATCGATACTTTTGATGCATCTATCTTTAGATCCGCACAATATCAAATACAAATAACTAGAGGATCGTTATATCATGTAACGACTTTGAATGTTTTGCACGATGGTACTGATGTTTATATGGCAGAATTTGGAACAATTAAGACAGGATCTTCCCTTGCAACATTTGATGCTGATATAAATTCTGGCAACGTAAGAGTGAGAGCTACTCCTGCATTTAGTTCGTCTACGGTGTTTAAAATATCAAAAACATTGACAAAAGTATAAATAATAAGAGACTTTTTTAAAAAAGTCTAACCTGGTCAACCAGCAAATTCTAAAAATATTATGAAAGAGGGAAAGAAGAACGGAAAATGTAAAGCAGGATCATATTACTGTTATACAGATAAAGTTTGTAAACCAATCCCAAAGGGTTTCATGGTAGATCCAAAAGGAATGCTCCGTAAGGAGAATGGTGCCTCTATCAGTGAGGAAGGTCTTCGTGACTGGTTTGGTAAGTCCAAATCAAAAGATGGCAAAAAAGGTTGGGTTAATGTTGTAACAGGTGGAACCTGTGCAAGTGATAAACCAGGGGAAGGTACACCTAAGTGTGTATCATCTGCAAAGAGATCAAGTATGACTCCCGCAGAAAGAAAATCTGCCGCTAGAAGAAAGAAAGCAGCAGACCCCGGACAACAATCAAAATCTGGTGCAGCAAAACCAACTTACGTATCTACCGATCCTAAGCCTAAGAAAAAAATGAGCAAAGAAGAATTTGTAACTCTACCTCTTCATATCGAAGTTCCATCTTCGTTGGATGCATTTAATGCAGGTCTGATGTTCAGGGAAAGTCTAGGTGAAAACTGTGGTATGCTTTTCGTTTTTAACGAATCAGGAGAAAAGTCATTCCACATGAAGAACACCACCATATCTCTTGATATTGCTTTTATCAACGAAAATGGTGTAATCGAAACTATTAAAGAATTAGAACCATTAAATGAGTCCTCAATCACATCTGATGCAAACGTTCTCTACGCTTTAGAAGTAAACCGTGGATGGTTTGAGGCCAATAATGTAAATGTTGGTGATAAAATATTGAATATTGACGAAGCAAAAGACAAAAAAGGTAAAGGCAGTGGAAGTAAGGATGCCTGTTACCATAAAGTCAAATCTCGCTACAGCGTATGGCCTTCAGCATATGCTTCCGGTGCCCTTGTAAAATGCCGTAAAGTGGGTGCCGCTAATTGGGGCAATAGTTCAAAGAAAGAAGGATTCTCTCCAGCACAACTTGCTGCTTTAGAATCTATTGGTGCTATTGAAATCAATGAAGCTGGTAAGAAGTGTTGGAAAGGGTACAAGAAAGCGGGAACACAAAAACTTTTCGGAAAGACATACAACCGTTGTGTAAAGGCAAACGAAGAGACCATCGAGACTGCTGATGGAAAGGCCTTCGCAGAAGTTACGGATATTGTCGGACCATCAAATATGAGTCCAGTTGTAGATACTAATGGTATTTGGAAAGGAACGGAAGTTCAAGAAGCCGTTCGTATCCCAGCAAAAACTGGAAACATCATTGCAGTGACACTTGTTTGGAAAGGAAAGTATTACATGATTAGAATGTTCTTCCCCTCAGCATCTAGACCCACCAGAGCAGACGTTCAATCCGAGATAGGTAAGGTTTATCCAGGTTCAAAACTATCAACTTTCACAGTTTCCGATTATGAACCCGGACAACCATTCCTCCAAGTTGCAGAAGGAGCAGCATGGACAAACAAGGAAGGAAAAAACAAAAAAGGCGGACTCAATGAAAAAGGAAGGAAGTCTTACGAAAGAGAAAATCCAGGATCTGACCTTAAAGCACCAAGCAAGAAGGTTGGAAACCCCCGTCGCGCGTCGTTCTGCGCTAGAATGAAAGGAATGAAGGCAAAATTAACTAGTAAAAAAACTGCAAACGACCCAGATTCTAGAATTAATAAATCATTAAGAGCTTGGAACTGCTGATTAACTTATGCCTGATGATGTATACCTTGGTAATCCGAATCTAAAAAAAGCAAATACTGCTATTGAATTTACTCAAGATCAAATTTTAGAATTTGTTAAATGTAAAGATGATCCCGTTTACTTCGCAAAAAATTACGTAAAGATTGTTTCTCTTGATGAGGGTCTTGTCGCCTTCAAACCCTATGACTTTCAAGAGAAGTTAATTAATAGATTTCATGAGAATCGATTTAACATCTGCAAGATGCCAAGGCAGACTGGTAAATCAACCACCTGTGTCTCATATCTTTTACACTATGCAATTTTTAATGATAGTGTTAATATAGGCATACTTGCAAACAAAGCAGCAACGGCAAGAGAGTTGTTGGGCAGATTGCAAACTGCATACGAAAACTTGCCCAAGTGGATGCAGCAAGGCATCATGGTTTGGAACAAAGGATCACTGGAGTTAGAAAATGGCAGTAAAATTTTGGCAGCTTCTACATCTGCGAGTGCTGTCCGAGGCATGTCGTTCAATATCCTCTTTCTCGATGAGTTCGCCTTCGTCCCTAATCACATCGCTGACTCCTTCTTTGCATCTGTTTATCCTACTATTACTTCTGGTAAAAGCACAAAAGTCATAATGGTTTCAACGCCTCACGGCATGAACCATTTTTACAGATATTGGCACGACGCAGAGAAAGGAAAGAACGAATATATTCCAACTGATGTTCATTGGTCTGAAGTCCCAGGTAGAGATGACAAGTGGCGACAGCAGACCATTGCTAACACATCAGAGCAGCAGTTCAAGATTGAGTTTGAATGTGAGTTCCTTGGATCTATTGACACGCTCATCGCTCCAAGTAAACTTAGAACATTAGTATATGAAAACCCACAGACTAGTAATGCCGGTCTAGACATATATGTAGAACCAGAGCCAAAACATGATTATGTTGTAACGGTTGATGTTGCAAGAGGTGTAGGTGAAGATTACTCAGCATTTATTATTGCAGATATTACATCTTTCCCACATAAAGTGGTTGGAAAATATAGGAACAATGACATTAAACCAATGTTATTTCCCAATATTATTTTTGAAATAGCAAAGAGATATAATAATGCATTTATTTTATGTGAGGTAAATGATATTGGAGATCAAGTCGCTTCAATTTTAAACTATGATCTTGAATATCAAAATCTCCTTATGTGTTCTATGAGAGGTAGAGCAGGCCAGATTGTTGGTCAAGGATTCTCAGGCAAAAAGACACAGTTAGGTGTCAAAATGTCTAAGACTGTTAAAAAGGTTGGATCTCTCAATCTTAAAACAATGATTGAGAGTGATAAAGTCATCTTCAATGATTATGAGATCATATCAGAACTAACAACCTTTATCTCCAAAAGCAATTCATTTGAGGCAGAAGAGGGTTGTAATGATGACCTTGCAATGTGCTTGGTAATTTATGCATGGTTAGTAGCACAAGATTATTTTAAAGAACTTACTGACCAAGATGTAAGAAAAAGATTATATGATGAGCAGAAAAATCAAATTGAACAGGATATGGCTCCATTTGGATTTATGTCAGATGGATTAGATGATACTAGTTTTGTAGATGCCGATGGAGACAGATGGCATACTGATGAATATGGGGATCGTTCATATATGTGGGATTATATGTAATGGATTTAGATGGACAAATACAATTAGGACATCTATTACTACAGGATCGTAAATGTAGGGTTTGCGGAGAACTTAAAAATTTAGTTGATGGATTCTACAGAACAAGAAAAGATAGGGGAGCAGTCGCCTCTTCATACTCATATGAATGTAAAGAGTGTTGTAAAACAAGAGTAAAAAAATCTTCAGTCATGTGGGAATATCCAGATTGGTAGTTCACGTCATGTTTCCCCCGCGAAAAGTCACTTTTTAATAAATATTTTCAGAACAAATGAGATTAAACGGAGAAACACAACATGGCGACTCCTCAATTATCTCCCGGTGTAAGAATTAGGGAGGTTGACTTAACAGTAGGAAGAGCTGATAATGTATTAGATAACATTGGAGCTATTGCTGGACCCTTTAGAATTGGTCCTATCGATGATCCAATTGAGGTTACTAATGAGACAGATCTTATTAGTGCATTTGGAAAACCTCTTTCAACAGACGCCCAATACGAGTATTGGATGAGTGCAGCGTCCTATCTTTCTTATGGCGGAGTCCTGAAAGTTGTTAGGACAGACGACGCAGATCTTAATAACGCAAACGCTGGTGTTGGTGTTGCTAGCACTTCTGTGTTGAAGATCAAGAGCTATGACGATTATCAGTCGAATTACAAGTCTGCGACTGATTTTTATTATGCTGCCAAAAACCCAGGATCCTGGGCAAACTCACTTAAGGTTTGTCAGATTGATGACCTTGGTGACCAAAGAATTGGTATTACCACCGACAACCTGAGAAATGCAGGTGCTGTCGTCGGACACGGTGTTACCGCTCAACTTTCTGCAGTTGTTCTTCCTGGTGCTGGAACGACAACTCCTTTCACTGGTTTCCTTAAAGGAATTATTACCGGAGTTAAGACTGATACAGCCAACTCAAATAGTACAATCGACGTTAAGATTGTTGCTAGAGTTTCTGGTGCATCAACGGACACTGGAACCGAAACCAGAATTGATTATAAAGAGAAGGCACTTGAGGCATCATTCGATACTTCAGACGCTCTGATGTTTGTCAACAATGCCGGTATCAATACTGGACTTGCTGCAACCGTATCAACTTACACTCCTGATAGTGTTAAAGATTGGTATAACGAGCAAACTCTTAATCTTGAGAACTCCACGATTTATTGGAGCACGATTGCACCAAAACCAGTAACCAATCAGTATACTCTGAACCGCAGTGGTGAGAACGATGCTCTCCACGTTGTAGTTGTTGATGATTATGGTGTTGTTACTGGCATCGAAGGTAATATCATTGAGAAGCACGTTGGACTGTCTAAAGCAGAAGATTCGATCTCTGCAGTAAATTCTCCACAAAAGAATTACTACAAAGATTATATTGCAGACTTCTCTCAGAATCTGTTCGCTGGACTCAATCCATCTGCAGCTGCAGATACTTTCCATACGACAATTGATGGCGAGACCGTTACTCCTAGAGCAACTGGATTCTCCACGTCATATACTCCATACACAACTGGAGAAGGTCTCTGGGGTAGAGCTGCTCAAAACAATGTCTTTGCTGCTCTTGGAAACGTTTCTTACTCCCTTGGTGGTGGTGAAGATTACAGTGCAGGAGTTCCTGCCAGAGGTTCAAACGGTGGTATGACCGCAACTCTTGGAAATCTTAAGACTTCCTACGAGTTATTCCAAAATAGAGATGAAATTGCCGTAGATTACTTGATCATGGGCCCTGGTCTTGCTTCAAGAGATCTTTCTCAAGCAAAAGCAAATCATCTGACTTCTATTGCAGGACAAAGAAAAGACTGCATGGCAGTGATTGGACCACATAGATCTGATCTGGTCAATGTAACAAACACTGAGACTCAAACTGAAAACTTACTCGCATATTATTCCTCGCTCAGTTCCTCCTCGTATGCAACGTTCGATTCTGGATACGCATATAAGTATGACAGATTTAATAATGAGTTCCGTTATATTCCAACCAACGCTGATGTTGCTGGATTGATGACTAGAACTTCGATTAACTCTTATCCATGGTTCTCACCTGCAGGTCAACAAAGAGGTGTCCTCAATAACGTTGTTAAACTTGCATACAACCCAACCAAGGCACAAAGAGATCGTCTCTATCCTTCAAGAATCAACTCTATTATCACAAAACCTGGTGTAGGCACCATGCTCTTCGGAGACAAGACTGCTCTCGGTTTTGCATCTGCGTTCGATAGAATCAATGTTCGCCGCTTGTTCCTCACTATTGAGCAAGCACTTGAAAGTGCTGCTGAAGCACAACTCTTTGAACTCAACGATGAGTTAACAAGAGCAAACTTCAGAAACATTGTTGAACCATTCTTGAGAGATGTTGAAGCAAAGAGAGGTATTTTCGGATTCCTTGTTATCTGTGACACAACAAATAACACTCCTGATGTTATTGATAATAATGAGTTTAGAGCAGACATCTTCCTGAAGCCTGCGAAATCAATCAACTTCGTAACCTTATCCTTCGTTGCTACACGCACAGGCGTGAGCTTTGAAGAGGTTGCAGGTAGAGTTTGATCCAGATTAATCTAAATAACACTAGGAGGATACAAAAATGGCAACATCTAGAGAAAACAAGTCAATTTCTCAATTTAAATCTGCACTCATTGGGGGCGGCGCACGCCCCAATCTATTTGAGGTAGAATTAACAACTCTCCCAGCAGGTATTGCTTGGGATGCAGAAAACTTTAGATTTATGTGTAAGGCAGCAAACCTGCCTGCCTCAAACATCGCTAATGTCGATGTTCCTTTCAGAGGTCGTATTTTTAAAGTTGCTGGAGATAGAACCATCGACACCTGGACCATTACCATCATCAATGATGAAGGTTTTGCTCTCAGAACAGCGATGGAAGAGTGGATGAATGAAATTGCTAAGTTGGAAAACAACTTAGGAGCAACTGACCCTGCTGCATACATGACCAATGCGACTGTATTCCAACTTGGCAGAGGTTCTGTTGCAAGCAGCAAAAATAATGCAGGCGATTCCAATGTAGTTCTTGCTGAGTATGAATTCATCGATATCTTCCCAACGGAAGTTTCTCAGATCGATCTTTCATATGATAGCAGTGACACTATTGAAGAGTTTACTGTTACCTTCCAGGTACAGTCATTCACGCTTTCAAAAGCTGGCGGTCCTAACGGTTGATAAATAACTAAAAGTTAACCGTTAATTATGTCCAAATTATTTGGGTTCTCGATAGAGGACAATGAACCACTATCAAAGACTGCGGTTTCCCCCGTCGCTCCTAACGATGAGGACGGGGTATCGCACTACATGAGTAGTGGTTTTTTTGGTACGCATCTGGATATTGAGGGTGTATATAAAACCGAAACTGATTTAATTAAAAGATATCGTGAAATGGCCCTTCATCCAGAAACGGATAGTGCTATTGAAGATATTGTTAATGAAGCTATTGTTTCCGATTCAAACGATAGTCCCATTGAGATTGATCTTGATAATTTAAATGCTAGTGATGGTATAAAAAATAATATTCGTAGTGAGTTTAAGCACATTTTAGATTTATTGGATTTTGATAAAAAGGCTCACGAGATCTATAGAAACTGGTACATTGATGGTCGTATTTACTACCATAAAGTAATCGACTTCAAAAAACCTGAAGAAGGTATTAAAGAACTTAGATATATTGATGCAATGAAGATGCGTCATATCAGAGTTCAAAAGAAAAGAGATCCAAATAAAGAGAGACCTAGTGTCTTTAGATTGGAAGAAGATCCAATGGCTTATCAGTTTCCAGAAATTGATGAGTATTACATGTATAATCCAAAACTTTCATATCCAACTTCCACCATTGCATCGCAAGGTTCTGAGCAGGGAATCAAGATTGCAAAGGATGCGATCACGTATTGTACATCAGGTCTCGTAGACCGTAACAAAGGAACGGTTCTTTCGTATCTTCATAAGGCCATTAAATCCATCAACCAACTTAGAATGATTGAGGATTCACTGGTCATCTATAGATTGTCCCGTGCTCCTGAACGTAGAATTTTCTACATTGACGTTGGTAATCTTCCAAAAGTCAAAGCAGAACAATATCTGCGTGATGTGATGATGCGTTATCGCAACAAACTTGTATACGATGCAAACACCGGAGAAATTCGTGATGACAAAAAGTACATGGCAATGCTCGAAGACTTCTGGCTTCCCAGGCGTGAGGGTGGAAGAGGAACTGAAATCTCCACTCTCCCTGGCGGACAAAACTTGGGTGAAATCACTGATATTGAGTATTTTAAAAAGAAACTCTACCGTTCGCTTAACGTCCCTCCATCGAGAATGGATGGAGAAGGTGGGTTTAACTTGGGGAGATCTTCTGAAATCCTGAGAGACGAACTCAAATTCACTAAGTTTGTGGGTCGTTTGAGAAAAAGATTCTCCAACATGTTTAATGACATGCTGAAGACTCAATTAATTCTAAAGAATGTAATTACTCCCGATGATTGGGAAACAATGAGTGAGCACATTCAGTATGATTTCCTCTATGACAATCACTTCTCCGAACTTAAGGAGTCTGAACTACTGAACGAAAGACTGGGTAGCCTTCAAACAGCAGAACCTTATATTGGAAAATACTTCTCACAAGATTATGTCCGTCGTAAGATCTTGCGTCAAACGGATGAAGAGATCCTTGAGCAAGACAGACTTATCAAAAAAGAAATTAAGGACGGCACAATTCCTGATCCTGCAACCATTGATCCTACAACTGGATTGCCTTTTGCACCGGAGTCTGAAGCAGGCAATGATTTGGGAAAGCCGCAAATGGAACCTGAGATTGATGGTTCCCCAACCGAAGCACCAGAATTACCAAAAGGAGGAGAAATCTAATTTTGACTGAAACTACTAGATTCATTGATAATTCATTTATTAGTGGTAATCTATAATGTATGATGAATACGAATTTGAAGATAACGAACGTTGGAGCACTGATTGGTATGTTCAATTAAACATGGGAATCGATGAACTTCGCATGTTTTACGCTCATATTTGCTATTCAGTTGAAACTTGGCCAGGTTCTCCTGCCCGACCTCCAGAGGAGCAAGAATATTTGATGTCATTAAAATATAAAACTTATGCAATGATTATGGAGCACGATTTTCATGAGGGAAATTAATAGTTTATAAATATTATCTGATGTTACTCTTATAACATATTTTCATGGATGATTTAATGGATATGATTGTTGCTGATGAATCACCAGCAGGGATCAGCGATAAAATTAAAGAAGTTCTTTATACAAAAGCTGCTGAAAAAGTAGAAAACCAAAGGCCGCAGGTAGCAACTTCAATGTTTGATGCCGAAGTCGAAGTTGACTCGGAAGAGTAATTATAAATAAAAATAAATGACCCGAGTATATCAATGACTTTAAGACCAGTAGGAGCAGGAGCTTCTGTTAATATCGCTGGAACCGCAACAACGTCCTCTGCTTTTAGAGTGCAGAGTAATGCACTGCGTGTTGTTGCAAAAGGAAAGGGTTGTCACGTTGCAATTGGAACTGATCCAGTAGCAACAGATGCCAATTTTTATGTTGCTACAGGCGAACCCGAAACTCTTGCAATGACCAAAGCATCTCAAGTAGTTGCTAGCGTTACGAAAGGAACAACCACTGTTATTACTGCACCCGAAGGAACTCAAATGCCTTTCGGTGTTGGTGACAGAATTACCATGGTTAATGCAAATGACTCCAACTATAATACCCTGATCTCTAATACGCAAGTCACTGCTGTAAATACAACCTCTGATATTGGTGGAAACTTCCAATCCTCAGTAACGGTTGAAGCTAATACTGCTGGTATCAGTACTGCATTTGCTGCAAACTCTGGAGCATCTGTATTTGCAACTCAAAGAATTTCAGTTCTTCAAGGTAAGGCTGATGCAGGTGGCGGCGGAGCACTTTATTTCCAACAAATTCAAAACACGTAAGGCAAATGAAACTCATTAGAGAAGAAATTGAATCAGTAAAAGTTATCACCGAAGGTAAGGGTGCAGCAAAGAGACTCTATATTGAGGGTCCTTTCCTGCAAACTGAAAAGGTGAACCGTAACCAAAGAATGTATCGTCTTCCAACGATGCAAAAGGAAGTTGCGAGATATACTGAGAGTTATATTTCTAAAGGTCGTGCCCTTGGGGAATTGGGTCACCCCGATGGTCCTACTGTTAATCTCGACAGAGTTTCACATAAGATTACTTCTCTTCGTCAAGAAGGTAATAACTTTATTGGAAAAGCACAAATTCTTTCTACCCCAATGGGTAAGATTGCAGAGTCACTTTTAAAGGAAGGTGTTACTCTTGGCGTTTCCTCTCGTGGCATTGGTTCAATCTCCCAGAATAAAGCGGGAGTTATGGAAGTCGGTGAAGATTTCATGTTGGCAACTGCTGCTGACATCGTTGCAGATCCGTCTGCACCTGATGCTTTTGTTCAGGGCATCATGGAAGGGAAAGAGTGGATTTGGGATGGTGGCATCCTCCGTGAAAAACTCGCGGAAAGCACTCAAAGAAAAAATAAACACTTTGGTTGACCAAAGACGTTTAGAAGAACATAAGTTAAATCTATTCAATGATTTCTTAAATTCACTGTAAGCAGTATCACCGCTTACATATAAAATATTTTAATTTATAAATAAATATAGATTAAATTCGTACAAGGTTCGGAGAGTTCAAATGTCTCGTGGAGATTTACAAGAAATGGAAGTAGGCACAAAGCAATCCAAGACCGCTGTAAATGCTAAAGCGGGAGCAGCGGACGCTATGGATACGTCAGTAGCAGGTTCTTATGAAGATCTCGGTGGTCCTACCCCCGATAACTATAAGCCTGATGATGACTCTGCAAAGTTAAAGACCCCAAGTGGATCTTTAAAGCAAGTCAAAGACGTAGTAAATAAGGGCGCTAAAGCTGCTGAAGCAGCAAAAGGTATGAAAGAGGAAGAAGAACTCGATACCGAAGCCGTTGTCGAAGAAGATCAGGAAGTCACCGATGAGGTGGTTGCCGAAGAAGAGACTGCAGAAGAAGAAGTAGTTGCTGAAGAAGAGACTACTGAAGAAGAAACAGTCGAAGAAGAAGTCGTCGCTGAGTATGACATCGAAGAAGATGTTAATGCTCTTCTCCAAGGCGAAGAACTCTCTGAAGAGTTCCAGGAGAAAGCACGCACTATCTTTGAAACAGCAATTACTGCAAAGGTTGCTGAAGTCAAAGAAGCCCTGGAAGCACGCTATTCCGAAGTTCTCGCTGAAGAAGTTGAGGACATTAAGAAGGAATTAAATGAGCGTGTCGATTCTTACCTTGAGTACGTTGCTGAAGAGTGGTACACTGAGAACCAACTCGCAGTTGAAGCAGGACTCAAGAGTGAGATGACCGAATCGTTCCTCACTGGAATGAAGAGTCTTTTTGAAGAACATTATGTATCAATCCCTGAAGAAAAGTATGATGTACTTGAGAGCATGGTAGAAAAACTAGATGACATGGAAACAAAACTCAACGAGCAAATTGAGAAAAATGTTTCCCTTAACAAGCGTCTCGCAGAGTCGGTTGCTGATGGAATCGTAGATCAAGTCTCTGAAGGTCTTGCACAGACACAGAAAGAGAAGCTCGCCTCACTTGCCGAAAGTGTGGAGTTTGAAAGTGAAAATCAATATCGTGAAAAACTGGAGACTTTGAAGGAATCTTATTTCCCTTCAAAAGCAGTTTCTCCTTCAGCTAAGAAAGAGAATCTTTCTGAGGGTGTTGACAGTTCACCCGAAACCATTAATGGTTCGATGGCTGCATACCTGAAAACTCTTTCATCATTTAGCAAATAACTGATTTCAATATTAAATCAAACGTAAACATTTAAATTAGGTAAAACCGCAATGTTCAATTCAGAGCAATTGCAGGAAAAGTGGGCACCTCTCCTCAATTATGAGGGTCTTGGTTCAATCGAAGATTCCCATAAGAGAGCCGTCACCGCTACCCTGCTTGAAAACCAAGAAAAGTTTTTAAGAGAGCAAAGTGCTTTCTCCGATTCAGGATCCTTCCTGACTGAGCAACCTAACGTTAACACCCAGACTGGTGCTAATGCAGGTTTCTCTGCTGGCGCAACCGCAACCGGCCCGACCGCTGGTTTCGATCCAGTTCTGATCTCCCTGATCAGACGCGCAATGCCTAACCTGGTCGCATATGACCTCGCAGGCGTTCAACCAATGACCGGTCCTACTGGACTGATCTTTGCAATGCGCTCACGCTACACTTCACAGTCTGGCACCGAGGCATTCTACAACGAAGTTGATTCCGCATTCTCCGGCCGCGACAAGGCGTCCAACGGCGAAGACGGAATGACCGATCCTATCGCTGGTATGGGTACTACCGCACAGTCCGGTACTAACCCATCTGTACTTAACCCAGTTGGTTCCGCATCCTCCCTCGCCTACAGAGTTGGTCAGGGCATGCGTACTGACGACGCAGAATCTCTTGATGGCACTGGTAACAATGCCTTCAACCAGATGGCATTCTCAATCGAGAAAGTCACCGTTACTGCGAAGTCTAGAGCACTGAAGGCTGAGTACTCCTTAGAACTCGCACAAGACCTTAAGGCAATCCATGGTCTGAATGCTGAAGCGGAACTCGCAAACATTCTCTCTACTGAGATTCTTGCTGAGATCAACCGCGAAGTCATCAGAACCATCTACAAGACTGCTGAGCAAGGTGCTGTTCAGAACACCGCTACCGCTGGTGTATTCGACCTCGACATCGACTCCAACGGTCGCTGGAGTGTTGAGAAGTTCAAGGGTCTCCTGTTCCAGATCGAGCGCGATGCCAACGCTATCGCACAAAGAACTCGTCGCGGGAAGGGCAACATCATCATGTGCTCTGCAGACGTAGCATCTGCATTGACCATGGCTGGTGTTCTCGATTACACCCCTGCACTCAACGCAAACCTTAACGTTGATGACACCGGCAACACCTTCGCCGGAACCCTGATGGGCAAATTCCGCGTCTACATCGACCCATATGCTGCAAACCTGACCTCTGCTAACGCAACCCCAGGTAACCAGTATTACGTTGTAGGTTATAAGGGTACTTCCCCTTATGACGCTGGTCTGTTCTATTGTCCTTACGTTCCTCTCCAAATGGTTCGCGCCGTTGGTGAGAACTCCTTCCAACCAAAAATTGGCTTCAAGACCCGTTACGGGATCGTCGCCAACCCATTTGCAGAAGGAACCAGTCAAGGTGCAGGTGCTCTGAACATCAACCAGAACCGTTACTACAGACGTGTTGCTGTTAAGAACCTCATGTGATATAATCTTCACATCCGTGTGAAGGAAGTGCTGGGCCCCCGCAAGGGGGTCCTTTTTTTATCTAAATAAGAATACGGATAAAGTATCTAAAATGAAACAGACACCTAGAGAAACCAGAGAAATTCTGGAAAGATATAATTTAGTTGTTGAGCATTTGATTCAAGAAGGTTATGCCCAGGACAAAGAGTCCGCTGACTACATTATCACTGGCATGAGTGATGAGTGGTTTGAAATGATTGTCAAAAGATGAAATCCCTGAACACATTTATTAACGAGGCTAATAAATGCCCTAAAGGATATTACTTTGATAGTAAATCAAAATCGTGCCAACCAAAAAAATCAGGTAAAGTAAAATCTTATGGGTATCCCCGATTTGGTGGCGGTT
>Ga0163179_10000143_pt1 | contig 49811 bp, 47 predicted proteins | sample AtlANTMetagenome_FD_109643 | JGI IMG/M metagenome (GOLD analysis project Ga0163179, IMG submission 109643) | Marine eukaryotic phytoplankton communities from the Atlantic Ocean - Atlantic ANT 2 Metagenome | ecosystem: Environmental > Aquatic > Marine > Oceanic | place: North Atlantic Ocean... | reverse complement strand
TCGAATATGTCCTTTCATAATGGCATCTTTTCGAAAGCCCTCGGGGCCACGTTGTACCTTTTGGTGGCTAGAGCAACTCGTTAGCAGAATAATTAGGGCGAGAATCAGTGTTTTCATGACTATAGAGTAGCCGAAATGAAGGCTTTTACCAAACGGAATCCTGATTCGGTTAGAATATGGGGTTCGATGTTAACACCTGCACCATTACAACAAATAGCCATTATCGCCGCGGAAATTGGCTGGGGTTCAGGTCGGGCATCTGCTGAGCATGGTCCAGAACTACTACTTAGTGCTGGTTTAGCTGAAAGACTTCAAGCAAAACAAATTACTCGTATAGCTCCTGAGTTATCGATGCAAAATGGACCTATTCCAACAAACCAAATCGAGTCTGTCATTATGAATCACGCAAAACGCGTGTCAGATACTGTCTATGAAGCGGTGAACAAAGGCATGTTCCCAGTTGTTATTGGCGGTGATCATACTTCTGCACTTGGTTTCCACACCGGTTTGGCACGAGCATTTGGTCAAACCGGGATTGTCTGGATTGATACCCACCCAGACCTAAATACTTTTGAAACAAGTCCTTCGGGCAATATTCATGGAATGGTTCTTGCCGGCCTTCTTGGAAAGGGGTCTCCACAGATGCTTGAGACCACCAAATTGTGCAAAACACTCGAAGACCATGTTGCAATGGTTGGTATTCGTGACGCTGATCCTGGGGAGCAACGGTGGATAGATGAGGGCACAATAAACTGCATGACCATGGATACGGTTAACGTTAGAGGATTGCAGCCGTGCTTAGCCGAGGCTGTGTGTACAGCCAATCAGGCCAAGGCGGGGTATGGCTTGACAATTGATATTGATGTTATTGATCCCACCCAAGCTCCTTTTGTGGCCACACCTGTTGCAAATGGGGTTGATTCAAACCAATTAGCCAATGCATTGGTCCAACTTCCCCATAAAGACCGTTTGCTTGGTATGGAGGTTATTGAATTTACACCAAGAAGCAACGATGACGCAGAAATTGCGTGCAATCTTGTTGTATCAATGGTGACAGCGGCCACCGGGGCGCCTGTATAGTTCACTTGTGGGTTTATATGTCAACATCCCCAAGCCAACCGCATGGCCTCCTCCTCTCATAGGGAGTCAGCGTGCAAATGACCTTCTTGAATATGGAGCGAAACGTGATCCTGTTGGGGACATAGTACAAGCGTATTTGGCTGCGCTATTTATGTTCACCCTTCCAATTGATACGGCGCCAGCTTCGATTGCCTATATCGCTGTTGTAGTTCACGGCGTACTTCGCACATCCTCAACATGGCGTACTTTTATACCACTTGTTAACTCTAAAATCTATCAGCTGTTTTTTCTTTGGGTGGCATGGCTTCTTATATCACTGTTTTGGTCAGACGATCCTCAACAAGGACTTGATCATGCAAAGGCTCTTTGGGCGACATCATTGCTTTTTGTTTTTTTACCATTGGTGAAACACTGGAAATTGTTTGTATCAGCTTTTTTATGTGGTGTTTTTCTTCAAAACTGTGCTCAGATTACTCAAATTATTCAAGGCCTGATTACCGATATTCCTGTGTCAAGGCCCGGCGGTTTTAACAAACACTATGGGAACTCTTCCCTTTTTATGGGAACCGGCGTACTTATTTATATTGCTCTTATTGTTTTTTCTAACAAACACCGTTGGTATCTATATGTGGGCTTAATATTGGCATTGTTTGGTGTATTGGTAGCACAGGGCCGGGGTGTTTATGTTGGCCTTGTTGCGACTTTTATTTGTTTAGGAATATACAAAATTGTGTCGCAAAAAATATCTGCAAAAGGCATAACGGTCACCCTTGTTATTGCCTTGAGTGCAATAGCCACTGCATCTTTCACAGTTGGGCCATCAATGATGCATCGAATTAATGATATTCCCAAGTCAATTGAACGGTTTACTAATGGAGATATTGAAACAGGAAATGAAAAGCGGCTTGTCTGGTGGAGCGCGGGCCTTAATCGCTCGGTATCTTCACCAACAAAGTTTTTATTTGGTCACGGTCTTGGAAGCACAAAATCGATTGCGCACCAGGAAGTAAAACTTAACACTACTCATCCACACAACGTATTTGTACAAACGCTTTTTGAGGGTGGGCTCGTTGGCCTAGTACTTCTTTTGGCTTTACTTTCTATACCACTTTGCTTATTTAAATGCGGGCCTAATTCAACAACAGTAGCACTCTCATCAGTAACTATTTTATGGATTTGTGCCGGCATGTTTGAGGGGTTGCAAAACTCTGGCCCAACCCTAGCACTTTTGAGTGTCATCTTTTTGTTCACCTTTAATGAGCGTTTACGTGTCAAATCATAAAGAATATATTTTTTATGCAGGATCACTTCGGCCGGGAGGTGGACTAACGGTTGCTAAGACCATGATTGAATCTATCGCTTCTATTCCCGAAAATAAAATCACCGTATTTACTGGCGCAAAAGACGCTTCTTCCAATTTGCAAGAGCTCTTTAAATCATTTGCAAATGTAGAAGAAAAAACATTTTTGCAAAACAAAAGCCCTCTGCTGCGTTACTTTTATTCAAAAATATACTTTTTACTGTTTACATTATTTAAGACAAAAACACTGTTGATTTCTGTGAATTACTACATACCGTGCTGGTGTAAAATTTTTGTATATCATATTAATCTGTTAAGCTTTATGTCTTCAAAACAAAACTCGTTTGGATTTAAGATCAAACGTTTTGATGCAATGATAGCCTGTAAAATGGCAACAATAAATGTTTTTGAGTCAGTCTATCTTCTCGAAACAGCACAAGAATTTGTTGGTTATGTGCGAAATCCACGCCACCTATATATCGGTATTGATAACATTTTTTTTACGCAGTGTTTGGGTGGAAGTTGGCGAGATAACCGATTACCAAACATGCTTGCTGTAACAAGTGTACAGCCGCACAAAGACAATAAAACACTGGTTGACACCGTGGCCGCGCTTGTTGAAAAAGAACCAAATATTGAATGGAAGCTTGTTGTTGCTGGTGGTCAATCAAAAGATCAGTGGCGCAGCCTGCAACAATATGCGAAGACGAAAAATGTTGCAGAGCTTGTAGATTTTCTTGGGCCGGTTTCTAAAAGTCAGCTTGCTGATTTAATGCAAAACAGTCTTTGCCTTCTTTCAACAAGTTTGGTTGAATCGTTTTGCATGGTTGCGATTGAATCTATGGCAGCAGGGTGCCCAGTGGTTGTAACAGGTGAAACCTCGATGCCAGAAAGTGTTGGTAATGCTGCAGTTATTGCAGAAAGTAAAAGCTCAGACAGTTTTTCAGACGCTGTATTAGGATTTTATTTAAATGAACAGGTTCGGGTTAATTTTTTGAAACGTGGTTCTAAAAGAGCGGTTTTATTTAGTTCAGATTTGTTTAAAAATAACTTGTTGGGTCTTTTAAATGAAGTCTAAATATGTTTATATGTTTGCCGTTAAGGGTTTTTCTTCAGTACTTCTACTTTTTTCTAGTGTTTTAGTTGCCCGTGTTATTGACTTGGATGAGTTTGGAATTTATTCATTCATAACATCATTATTAACAGTGCTGGCCTTTTTTGCTCTTTGGGGGACAGACAGGCTTTGTCTAAGAGAAGTATCAACAAAAAAGGCGGATTCAACTTTTAGTTCGGGTGTTGCTGATACCGTCACCAGTTCTTACGCTGTAGTAATTTTAAATTTAATAATTATATCTTTTGGCATTTTTATTTTATTACCAAAATACACAGGGTCCAATGAGGTCTGGATACCAATTGTGGCAGTTTCCATATTGTTTTTCAGGGCGCTTTCTAGACTAAGTACCTCAATTATTAAAGGTTTGCATCGAGTTATTCTTTCGGAAATTTTATTAAACCTATTGCGACCGGCTGTTTTTGTAGCACTTCTTATAGCAGCACTTATTTTTACCGGAGGCATTACTGCCCTTACAGCACTATGGTTCTTGTGTGTTTCATTTTTTCTTACATCATTATTAAGTATCATTTACATACTCAAAAAACATCCATTCTCATTTTCATTGTCATTTTGCAAAATAAGAAAAACATACTCTATTTCAGCAGCATTCTTTATTATTGGTATTGGTTTACCCCTTCTTTCTGAAATCAATACAATCGAGCTTGGGATATTGGGCACAGATGAGCAGGTAGCGCTTTTTTCTGCTGCTAGGCGTATCGTTACAGCTGTTTTGCTTGGTCTGGTCTCTGCAAATCTAATCATTTCTCCAAAAATTGCTCCACTATATAGATCAAAAGACTATTTAGGTCTTACCAACCTCATCCGAACTAACAATCGATATGTGTTGCTGATTACGATTGTTCCAGCGGTCCTGTTATTTATTTTTTCAGACCAGGCAATGTATTTGTTTGGTGAAGAATATGTAGCTGCGTCTAATTATTTAAGAATAATGCTTATAGGGCAACTAGCTAGTGTGTTTTGTGGCCCCGTATTATTAGTTGCCTCCCTAGCCGACTTGCAACGGTGGGCCTCTGGAACTCTTCTGACATCTTGCGCAGTTAGTTTTATAATGTGTGAAGTTCTCATTCCAAAATACGGTGTTTATGGGGCCGTTTATTCAGCAGTGGCTGGTGTGGTATTGTTGAATATTGTTTTAGCAACTTTAATTCGTTACAAACTTGGCGTAAACACAACCATGATCAATATTTTGAAGACCTCATGATGTCCCTATTAAAGAACACGGCAGACAACCTATTCTTTATTGTTGGTTGTGGAAGATCGGGAACCACACTATTAAAAACAATGCTTAATTGTCATCCGGATATCTCAATTCCACACGAAACCTTCTTTTTTACTTCAATCACAAAAGACTTAGATGGATTCGATTCTTCAACACAATCAAAAATTAATGTTCTGAAATCAAAATGGTGGATTCAAGATATGGAACCTGATTTTGAAGAGATACAATCTAGGCTCTCTTCAGATAAAGCACCTTGGTCCGAAGTCTTTTTAAGTTTTCTGACCGAAGTGACAAGTCAAGAAGCAAGTGTTTTTGGTGAGAAGACACCTTCACATGTGTTAAAATCTAAGGATTTGCTTGAACGATATCCGGCCGCAAGGGTTATACAAATAGTGAGAGACCCCCGCGCTGTTTGCTCATCTTTTAAAACATCTAAAGTTGGGCCGATTCACCTTCACCCCTGTGTGAAAGAGTGGAAAAATTCTGCTCAGATTTCCAAGGCACTTCAATCCAACCAGCGCTATAAACAGATAAAATTTGAGTCATTGATTCAGTCAACCGAACAGGTACTTGCAGAATTGTGTCACTTTTTAAACCTAGAGTACTGCGACCAAATGCTTGATTTTGACAAAAGAGAAAAAAGCGGTTTTTCAAAAGAACAAAGCCATCACAAAAACACACTACTGCCAATATTTTCTGAGAATATTAATCAGTGGAAACACAAGCTAACAGGCAACCAAATTTCTTTAATTGAGCATACTCTTAAGAATGAAATGGCGACGCTTGGCTATGGTTGTGTTAAGAATAAAGTTCTTTTACCTAAAACTCAACTTGCTTGCTCTTTTGTTCTCGACAAGTTTCACAAAACCTTTGTCCGAAAGCCAAGGCAAATTAAAAAACAAAAAAATGCGATTCGAAGATTGAGTCGAGATAAAAAGCAAGAATAAAATGTTATTAAAAACACAACTAAATCTTCAAAAGTGTGCGTTGTTCTTTTTGATCTGCTCATTTCCTTATTTTGCAATTCGATTATCGCCACTTCATTTATCCTTGGTGCACCTGGCAATAGGTTTTTGCGTTTTAGTTTCAGTTGTTACACTGATTTTTCAAAAGCCAAAAATACAAATAACCTTATTTGATAAATCAATAATGATTTTTTTGATTGTTCAATGTTCATATTTTATTTTTCATTCAGCTGACCAAGGGTTTATGGTTCTACTGAAATCATCTGCTTATTTCTTTTCCTACCTTGCGATAAGAGTGTGCTGCGCACCGCTAAAAAAAAAGGATTTGCATTCAATAATTCTAGTAAGTTCCATATCTGGAATAATTTTGTTTGCTGTCACCTCAATACTTGGAGCACTTTTTTTCGCCCCATCAAAAGAAAATTATTCATTAGATTACTCTGGGATAACACTTACCACGTATCGCTCAATCTCAAATCTGTTTAGTTCAAACCATGAACTTCAAACTTATGAATTATTGCGATCAACTGTTGTTGAGGGCTTTGTTTTCTACTTTATCATCCTTTTGGCTTGGAGGCCACGCCAAAAAATACTGAAAAAAACAATTCAAGCCGCCAGCTTATTATGCATACTTTGCATGTTCTCTCGAAGGGCAATATTGGTTACAGTGTTGTCAGCATTTTTTTATGCAAGAGAGAAAATTAGAGAAAACCCAATCAGAATTTCAGGATATTTTGCAGCATTGATTATAGTTGTATCTTTATTTGTTTTCCGTTTTTCCTTAAACACTCATGTTGCAGATGTAAATATTGACGCAAGGTTAGAACAAATGAAATTTGTTTCATCATCATCTTGGCTATTTGGTAATGGGCTAGGCACAAAATTAGCAATCGATTCTGTGGGCGGCACTGAAAAATATATTCATAATTTCATATTTTCAAACTTTTTCATGATGGGTTTGTTTGGGCTTCTGACTTCATTGTTTATATTATTAATAGTGCTAAAAGAATACACAATAAATACATTCAAAAAAAATCATTTTACAATGACATCGCTTTTGGTTCTTCCACTTATTTCGATGATGGTTTCAAGCACTAGTGAAGGCATATTTTCTCCAGTTTCCTGGACGGCATTGGCTGTTTATTTTTCATACCTGCAAGGGCAAACAAATAGTAGGGCACAATGTTGAAGCAACTTTGTAAGATAGCACAGAGGCATGAGAGCAACATAATTTCAGCTTTTTTTTATGAGTGTTATATACGGCTGTATACATTCAAGTATTTTAGGTTTCTTCTAAAACAATTATCTAAAAGAAACAAGCCCCTCAATGTTTATTTTGTCTTTGGCTGTTATAACTCGGGTACAACAATTGTTAAAAGGGCGGTGGGGTTACACCCAGACATCGCTGTCGCTCCAGTTGAGGGGGACGTGTTGACAGATGAATTCAACACCTTCGAGTCGGGCGGCTGGCCACGGTGTATGTACTCTAACTCATATGAAATAGAAGAAGACAGAAAAAACACAATTTTAGATGCATCTAGAATTTTGTCTGACTGGAGACCGTGGTTGAGAGCAAACAAGTTTTTTGTTGATAAATCGATTTCTCATAGCATGAGAATTCCACATCTTCGTTCTGCATTTAATAAAACAAAATTCATTTACGTTACAAGACAGTTGGAAGGTGTTGTGCATGGCATACAGAAGCGGAGTAAGCCCCATGGCCCAGCCCTTCTATTTTGCGAAAAAGAATACTCTGGCCAGTTGCTTCGTCGTCAGTGGCAATACTTTCACGAGACTGTTCTTAAGGATATTCAAGACAATGACGATATTCTTATAGTTTCTTATGAAAGATTTTTATCTGATCCAAAAGAAATAACCGCCCAAATGCACTCGTTTTTAGGTCTTAAACCCAAAAAAATTCTGTTTACGGCTGGAGTTTTATCATGCGCTGGGAAAAAAATTAACGTGAAAAACAAAAAAGACAGTTTGAATTCAGCTTCGTGGTTGGAAAGCGAAACAGATTTACGTAATTCTATCGAGGCAATCTGCAATGTCGTCTAGGTTGTGTATTAGTTTTGATTTCGAGCTTGGTTGGGGCGTACTTGATACACCCGAATGGAAAACCAGGGAGCAACTTGGTTGGTATAAAAACTTAAGAACAGCACTAAATCATTTGACTGATTTTCTATATGCAAATGAGATTCAAACAACCTGGGCTATGGTGTCTTCCATGTTTGTAGAATCAATCACAGACTTAAAAATATCTCATCTAAACCATCAATATCAAGAAGCAGTTGAGACTTTCTTTACAAGCTGCGAGTATGAAACGAGATGCGCTCTGGATTGTGTTGAATTGTTTAATCAAAGACCTGATTTAATAGAGGTTTGTTCTCATACTTCTACTCATTTATATCCTACCCTACAATCTGTTTCTGCAACGGAATACGTTTCGGACATATCCAATTCTATTTTAGACCTTACAACACTTTTTAAAAGGCCCGTGAAAAGTTTAGTTTTACCAAGAGATGATTCAACTTTTTTAAAGGATTTGATAAAAGTTGAGCAATTAAATGTGCGTGTTAATCCAAGTATTTACAATGCAAATCAACATTTTTCTAGACGATCTTCTACCCCAGCATCTAGGATTGTCCTTGGTCAGTTGGGAGAAACATATCAAAGCGGTTCTTTGTTTTTCAACCCAAGCCCGGGCGGCAGATTCAATCTACTTCGAAAAGCTTCCTTTTCTCTACAGTTAAAATCGCTAATAAAAAAACTTCAAACAACTCAAAAAACCTATCATGTTTGGTTACACCCGTTTAACCTTGTTCAATCTCCCATTCATATGAAAATGTTTATGAACTTTTTAGGTATGGTTGCAGAAATGGAATTACGGGGCAGTACAAAAACATCAACTATGCGTGAAATTGGGGATATAGCAAGGCGTCACATGCAATGAGATCTAGAAGAATGATTCAAATAGAGGCAAAGTATCGAAAATTTTTGCTTCGTTTTTTTCAAAAACAATTTCCCATTTATCTGGTTACCGAATATCCAAAAAGCGGGGCCTCCTGGCTAGGTCAAATGCTATCAGAGTGCATTCCCGCTCCATTTCCGAGGCAAAAGTTTCCCAAATTTGGGAAATCTATATTTCATGGACACTATTTACAAAAAAAATATAATGGCCCAACAGTTGTATTTTGGAGAGATCCCAGAGATATTATGGTGAGTTGGTATTACCATTGTTTGTTTCAGTCAGATAAAAATCACCCGAGTTTTGTTGCTCAGCATGTATGTGCCCTTCAATTTAAAGATGTTGAAAACATCTCCAAAAACTTGCCACGTTTCATTGATTTTATGTTTACTACACCGCTAAGCCCAAGGTTTACATTTAATATGTTTTTTGACAGTTGGTTTGATTTTTCTAGTGCGGTTCACGTTAAATATGAATCTATGATTTCAGATACAGGCGCAACATTGGTCTCAACACTAAATAATCTAGGTATTGAATGCAAACGAGAAACCATAGATAAGTCTGTAGAAAAATACTCATTTAACAATCAGGCTAATCGTGCGCCTGGAGATGAAAAAACAACAAGCTACCTAAGAAAGGGCATTGTTGGCGACTGGAAGAATCACTTTACCGATGAGTCAAAACAGATTTTTTTAAATCACATAGGTAACCGATTAGTTCAACTAGAATATGAGCAAGATAACACTTGGGCAAAATAATTTTAAAACACACTTTTTAATGTTTTTAATAAAATAAAAATATCTTTCGAGAAAGAATATTCTTCTATGTACTGAAGATTTATTTTTACTTTATCCGGATAGATAACACTTTTATTAAAATGTTCTGGGTTCTTAGAATCGAGGAGGATCACGGATTCATTTCGATACTTTAGAGAAGCTGGACCTGTTATGCCTGGTCTGACAGATAAAACTAGACGGTTTTCCCCCTTCAGCATGTCAGCAAAACCAGGAACGTCAGGCCTTGGTCCAACAAAACTCATCTCGCCAATTAATACATTCCAAAGCTGTGGGAGTTCATCAATTTTAAATTTGCGTAAAAATAATCCAAGCCCGGTTATTCGCGGGTCATCTTCAACTGTTATATCGGTAGTAGGTTGACCACAATCTCGCATTGTTCTTATTTTTAATACAGTGAACACCTTTCCGTGTCTACCAATACGCTTTTGTTTATATATCCCAGATTTTCCCGTATTAAGTCGTGCAAGAATAATCGCTATGAGTACAAAAAAGCCGCTGACAAAAAGTCCAAGCACTGAAAAAGATATATCAAAAGATCGTTTAAAAAATCTTTGCGCTTGAGTTAAACCCTGGACATCGTTACGCATAATTAAACTGCTTTTGCACATCCAGAATAAGTGCCATTACAGCAGCTACCTGAGATTCTGTTAGTGTGGATTTTCCCTTACCTATGCTTTGTGTGCCTATAGATTTTTCCACGTATTCACGTACCTTATGACCAACATTTTTTTGTATAAATCCACCAAGTCTTTCGGTTTCTATCATGGGGTTTTTTACGAAATTTTCATAGGAAAGGCGAAGAATTTTAGAATCATCCACATCCTTAAGCGAAGTGTTTGCTGAATTCACGCAAGATTTCCACTGAAGTGCACAGACTTCAAATAACGAAAAATCTTGCAACCATGCGTTCATTTCGGTAGTAGTTGGCCCCCAAAACGAAAGCTGTTTCGATGTGGAACACAAACGCTTTAAGTGGTTTATGAAATATCTTCTTGCGTAATATGAAATATCATTTAATGGCACATATTTCGACTTTTTTAATAGGTAGGCGAAGTCTGGTTTTGCTTTCCAGCGAAGAGAGGCAGAACCCACAACATCTAACCCGTCCCTGACAATAAACACATATTTTGCATTTGGACAAACTTTTTGTACAAATGGAACACGCAAAGAATTTGCGCAGGTTTTTTCTACAATTGCAGAAGCAGATGTTCTAGAAGCAAGTCTGGAAAATTGCTTTTGAATATAATTTTTTACTCTTCTTGTTGCATGCTCTGGCTGTAGTTGGTCCGAACAAAACTTTGCGTTACCATATCTCCAAATATAATTAATCTCATCACACGGCCAGGTTTCTACCCCATCAAATTTTGCAACAACATTACGCAACATGTTTGTGCCAGATCTTGGTGCTCCTATGATGATAATTTTTTCAGCCACCTACAACCTCTGGGATAAGCTTTGACCACGTGTTCAACACTTTTTTTGTTTGAAATGCACTTTTTGAAACCTTGGAAACATTGTCTAAAAACACATTGTATGTTTTTTGATTTGCCATATTCCTTATTCCCGATGCAATATTTTCGACATCCTCTTGATCAACACAGAGTCCAATTTGATTTTCAGAAATAAACGAACCCATTTCACTCTTTTTTTCAATTGCTGCAAATATGGGTTTTTTTGCTTCTAGATATGTCATTAACTTGCTTGGATAAGCAAATTGAATAACATGAGGCATAAGGCTAACAACACAAACATCAGCGTCACTCATCAACTGTCTTGCTATAGATACTTGTTGGTGCGGAAAAAACTTAATTGCTTTTCCTGTCAATTCTCCTGACCTTTGCTGAAGAAAATGTTTTGCCCTGCCTTCTCCAACAAAGACAAGTTCAATATCTCTTTCTGCAAGGGACTTCATGGCATCAATTAAGAATTCTAAGCCTTGAAAGTGTCCAAGATTCCCTGCAAATAGAAATCTGAAAGTATGTTTCTCTTTCATTAATTCTTTAGGAAAATCAAGCTTGTTTTCAAATTCGGGTAGGGCAAAATTATTAATTATTTGTACGCGTGCATCTTTGCACCGTGGACGTTGAAGTACAGTTTTTTTCATATCGCCGGATAACACGACAACCATGTCTGAGGAGGCGCAATTTTTGGCGTCTAAGCGAAGTAGAATTTTGTAAATGATTTTGTTTTTAAACTCGCCGGAGAGTTTCCCAATTTCAGGGTGAAGATCCATGCAGTGATAAATAAATTTTGCGCCGGTTAATTTTGCGCCTATTCTTGCAGCAAAACCAACAAGAACAGGTGGAGCCGTTGAAGCCATTATCACGTCAAACCTTGGCCTGCGTAGGATGAACGCAAGTGTTGATAAAACAAAGCGAATAATATTAAATAGGCGCCTTATTTTTTTGTGCGGGTACTCAAGTGTCAAATTTATTCGGTTTATTCGAACTCCATTAATTCTTTCAACCCTGTCCCTACTTTGTATATTCGCGTTCGGTTTATAGCTTGGCTGAGTAGAAAATATTTCAACTTCATGGCCATCTTCTGCCCAGCGATCGGCTATGCATCGAAGCATAGATGCATAAGGCGGAGTGTCGGGCCAATAGTATCGATGTATGGCAAGAATTCTTAACGGTGCTTTTATTTCATCTTTCATGGTTGACGCGTACACCTGACCAACGGTGGCACAATTTAGCCGTTCCAAGAATTAACTTTAAAACTCTGTCTGATACATTATCAACACAGTAATCTGTTGGTGCGGGGGGGCAATTTCCAGAATTTTTTTGTTCGGTGACAATCTGAATACTCTGAAGAATGGTATCAACATCAAAACCCGTAATTATTATGCTTCCTGTGTCGAGTCCCTCTGGGCGTTCCATTGATTGTCTGATCGTTACAGCGGGGAATCTCAGGAGTGAAGACTCTTCGGTAATGGTTCCGCTGTCTGAAAGTACGCAGAAGGATTCTTTTTGTAACTTATTATAATCAAAAAAACCAAATGGCTTAGCAAAGGTTATATCTGGGTGTTCAAATCCACCAATTGATTCAATACACTTTTTCGTTCTCGGGTGCGTAGAAACTAATATTTTCTTTTTAAAATGCTTGCTCGTAGAAACCAAACAATCAAGGAGCTTTTTTAGGTGAGGTGTAGAATCAACATTTTCTTCTCGATGCATACTGACGAGGATATATTCTGATGGCTTTAGGCACAATTGATTTAAAACGGAAGAACTATCAATATTGTTTGAAAAATGATTTAGCACTTCATTCATAGGAGAACCGGTAAGATAGATATTACGGTGAGGTAAACCCTCTGAAAGCAGGTGCCGCCTGGCATGTTCGGTATAGACTAAATTAAAATCTGCGATATGATCAATGATTCGCCGGTTTACCTCTTCAGGAACATTAAAATCAAATGATCGATTGCCAGCTTCCATATGATAAATTGGAATTTTCATCCGCTTCGCAATGATGCCGGCAATTGAACTATTGGTGTCGCCCAAAATTAATACAGCATCAGGCTTTTCGCTTTCAAGAATCGCCTCAATTTTGATAAGTGTTTCTCCGAGTACGCTTCCAAGTGAGCTAGCATCTACTTCAAGGAAGTGATCTGGTTTTCTTACACCCATTTCTTTAAAAAAAATCTCGTTCAATTCATAATCATAATTTTGCCCAGTATGTACAACTTGGTGATTGGTATATTGATCAAGTTTCGCCATAACGCGTGAAAGTCGAATAATTTCAGGCCGAGTGCCAAGAATTGTAAGTATTTTGATCTGATTCATTGTGGTTTTATCCCGGGTTCTACGGGCTCCAAATATGTATCTTGTTTATTGGGATTAAAAATTTCATGTGACCAGAAAAGAGTGAGCAAATTTTCATCACCCGTGTTTGTTATGTTGTGTGTGTATAGGGTGGGTATGTCGACGTAACAGGGCGAATTTCCAGATACATGGAACTCAACAACTTCGCTAGAAAACATTTTTCTTAACGCAATTTTTGCTTTACCCCGCACAACAAGAAACCTTTCAAATTTTTCAAGATGAAAGTGATTGCCCCGGATTACCCCTGGCTTTGTCGTTGATAAAAATGCTTGGCCGCCATTTTTTGTTTTAACACCTTCATAAAGTGCACCACGATCGTCTTCATGTAACTCTATTACAGCGGGATATCTGTCTGGATACAAAAATGATCGGTATGTATTAAACATTCGAAGCACGAAAAGTTTTTCGAGATTTGGAACAATGCCGTTACTATAAATATCGTGTAAATGCTGCAGTAAACAGAGCAAACCCGAAACAGTTATTTTATAACCCTCGGGCTTTATATCGCCAGTTTGTTCACTATAAATTGCTTGAAGGAAAATATTAGCCGCCTCGTTTGCATGAAGGAGAGACAGCTCGCAATCATTCTCAATATTCGGTTGCTTATTGTTTGCTAATTGATAGCAGAATGTAGCTACCACCGAGTTGTAAAACGGCCTTCCACATTCACCAAACAGGTTCGGCAATACAACATTTGTAAACTTTGCAGAAGCACAAGAAGACCAATCTAAAAAAAGTTCACCAGCTATTCTTTTGGTTTCCCCATACACGGTGCCCCGATCAACATGTGTTGTGGATGCATAAAGCAGGTGTGGGCTGACACCTTCTTTTTTTAATGCCTCAATAAGCTGCTTGGCAATGGTGGTATTCAAATCTAGTTCATCATCATTGCCTCTATTGACGCCTGCCACATGAATGATTACATCACAAGAACGCAGAAAACTAGACATGAAATCATCAGAGTAAAAATCCAGTTTTGAGCAACATTTAACGCAAATATCCTCCTGTGTTGACAAAAGACACCGCAAGTGCCAACCTAAAAAACCATCAGATCCAATTATGCCAATCGTACGCATATTCAATTAACCGGAACATCCAAGTTCTTGCTGGATTTCTGGCAAGGAAAGAAGTAGGTTTTTTAAATCTTCTTTGGATAATTGTGTGGTGTTGTGTGAATGGTAGTCCTCGATTAGTCTCTCTTCAACATCACCCTCAGTAAAATATTTTGCGTAGTTCAAATCACGCGAATCGATTTTGATTTTGAAATAATCGCCCATGTCATCAGAACGTCGCAATTCTTCCGCTGTGGCTAGAGTTTCATAAAGTTTTTCACCATGTCGCATACCGATTATATGAATTTCACTTTTTGAGTTGAATAAATCTAGTAAGCATTCAGCTAGCATACCAACAGTACATGCTGGCGCTTTCTTAATAAACACATCGCCTTGCGATGCGTTGTTCCATGCAAATTCAACAAGAGAAATAGCGTCGCTCAGTGCGAGCATAAATCGAGTCATGGTAGGTTCCGTGATTGTAATTGGTAGATTGTTTTTCATTTGTCTGATGAAGAGAGGAATAACAGAACCCCTCGAGTACATTACATTGCCATATCGGACACACGAAACACAGGTATCAGATTCGGTTAAGTCTCTCGTTGAGGCCTGTGCCATTTTTTCCATAAGCGCCTTGGACATACCCATAGCATTAATAGGCATGACTGCTTTATCTGTTGAAAGGCAGACCACACCCTTAACGCCGCACTCAATTGATGCGTCTACAACATTTCCACTGCCAATTACGTTGGTAAGGACAGCCTGCTTCGGGAAAAATTCACAAGAAGGAACTTGTTTTAAAGCAGCCGCATGAAAGACGTAATCCACACCACGCATAGCCTGATTAATTGATTTTTTGTCTCTAATATCACCAATATAAAACTTAAGCGCATCGTGACCATATTCCACCCGCATCGATTCTTGCTTTGCCTCATCTCGGCTAAAAATCCGAATTTCTTGACACTCTAAATCGAGTAGTCGATTGGTCATATGCCTACCGAATGAGCCAGTGCCACCAGTAACGAGAATAGTTTTATTTTTCATATTCGATTCGATTGATTTGTGTGCCTATACAATGGATGAAACTATCGAATTCAGTATATTCGATATGCGATTATGAGGGTTTTTAATGACCACGAATGGAGCAATGATGCATACCCCTTCTAAAATACCCACCTGGCCGTTTTATGAACAGGATGAGCAGGAAGCAGTTCAGCAAGTTCTCGCTTCGGGCAGGGGAAATTATTGGTCAGGGAATGAAGGCATTCAATTTGAATCAGAATTTGCGGATTGGTGTGGAACAAACCATGGTTTGAGTGTTTTTAATGGCACAGTGGCACTTGAACTTGCACTAAGGGCGGTTGGCGTAGTTGCTGGAGATGAAGTGATTGTAACGCCCCGGACTTTTCTGGCATCTGCAGCCGCAATTGCAGCAGTTGGAGCTATCCCTATTTTTGCAGATATTGAATTAAGCTCTGGAAATATGACAGTAGATACCATTGATCGGGTCAAAACATCGAAAACAAGGGCAATAGTAGCCGTGCACCTTGCTGGGTGGCCTGTAAACATGCCCGCAGTTATGGAATTTGCACATGCGAATGGAATAAGGGTTGTCGAAGATTGCGCCCAATCACATGGTGCAGAAATAGAAAACACTAAAGTTGGATCGTTTGGTGATGCAAATGCTTTTTCATTTTGTCAAGATAAAATTATGTCCACTGGCGGTGAGGGTGGCATGGTTACTACTAACAGTGATGAAATTCGCGATACAGTTTGGTCACTTCGTGATCATGGCAGAAATCGATCAAAAACGCTGTCAGCAGATCATCCATTTGGTTTTCGTTGGACTCAAGATCGTATCGGAACAAACGCAAGAATGACAGAAATGCAATCAGCAATTGGTAGGCGCCAACTCTTGAAAGTAGATTCGTGGGTAGCAACTCGGATTAAAAATGCAAATGCCATCTTAGATGGATTGCGAGACTGCAAAGAAATCACGCTACCTACGCCACAATGTTCAATGAAACACGCTTTTTATCGTCTTGGCGCGCTGACAAGCCCAGCTATTCGAGACCCGCTTATACAACATCTTGCATCTGTGGGCATTCCAGTTTCAGTTGGTGCATGCCCAGAGGTATATAGAGAACAAGCATTTGTTAATTTGGCGTGCGGCAAGCAAGTAGATTGCCCTAAGGCTAAAGAACTTGGGGCTAAAAGTATTGCCTTTCCAGTCCACCCAGGGGTGGAGAAACATGTTGATTTTATAATTGAGCAAACAAAGGTGTTTTTTGCTTGATTTCATTTGTTTAGATTGAGATAATGGCGCTTTTCTGAGGGGAAGGTTTCGATATGCTCGAACGAATGGGTAAAACCCAAAAACTTGTAGTTGCCATGTGCATTGATGCTCTTACATCAGCAACAATGCTATGGCTTTCTTATTGGTTTTTAGAGCTTGTTTTTCGTAAAGAAATAGCACAGCAAATGTTTTGGTTGTTACCAACCGCTAGTGCTATAACTATTTGTTCATTTTACTTTTTTGGTCTGTATCGAACAGTCATCCGTTTTGCGGGCGCTCGTTTCTTTTTACATGTTATTGTTGGTAGCCTCATTGTTTCTGGCCTCGTTGCCGCCATTGCGCTTGCTTCTGTATATGGCGAAAAGGTGGGCTTCCCAAGAAGAGTATTTGTGTTGTTTGCAATTACACTTAGTGTTGGCGCCACATCTACCCGTTTATTTGCTAGAAATTATTTTGACCGCCTTCGCTCAAAAAACCGAGTTCCTGTAGTCATTTATGGAGCCGGATCTGGAGGAACTCAATTGTACTCCGCCCTTCGATATGGGCCTTCTTATGATCCAATTGCTTTTATTGATGATAAAGCAGAGCTTCAAGGTAGATCTATTCATGGCTTGCGCGTGCTTTCTCCAACGAAACTACCACGATTAATTGAATCGAAAAACATAAAAACAATTCTACTGGCTATGCCCGTTCTTACATTTGAACAACGAGCGAAAATTATTACATCGCTCGAGCCTCTTAATATTCAAATAAAAACTACTCCAAGTTTGCAAGAGCTTATTTCAGGAAAAGCAAGTTTGTCCGATTTGCACACACTTCCAATTGAGGATCTTATGTCTAGGCCAACGGTGCAACCAAATGAGAAGCTGGCTTCATTTTGTGTTGAACAAAAGTCTGTTTTAATTACTGGTGCGGGCGGATCCATCGGAAGTGAACTTTGTAGACAGATTGTGTTAAGAAAACCCAAGATAGTGGTTCTTTACGAAATGACGGAAAGTGCTCTGTTTTATATTGAACAAGAGCTTCGGGCTAGAGTACCTCAGGCTCCATGCGAACAAATCACGATAGTGCCAGTACTTGGATCAGTTTTGGATACCAGCCGTCTAAAAGAGACCCTATTAAAATATAAAATAAACTCTGTATTTCATGCTGCAGCGTATAAGCACGTACCGATGTTAGAGTCGAATCCAGTAGAAGGGATTCGAAATAATGTGCTAGGCACCAAAGCGGTGGTTGATGCAAGCCTGTGGGCAAATGTTGGACATCTTGTTGTGGTCAGCACAGACAAGGCGGTGCGCCCCACAAACCTGATGGGTGCAACCAAGCGATTTGCAGAACTGGTAGTCCACGCAACCGCGAAAGCAAATACTACAACAAAAACATGTATGGTCAGGTTTGGAAATGTGCTCGGTTCTTCTGGATCTGTCGTGCCAATATTTAAGGAACAGATTAAATGTGGTGGGCCGGTCACAGTCACACATCAAGACATGACTCGGTACTTTATGACCATCCCTGAAGCTTCACAGCTTGTTATGCAGGCAGGTTCAATGGCTAACGACACTGAAGTTTTTGTTCTCAATATGGGTCAACCAGTTAAAATCGACGACTTGGCACGTCGAATGATTGAGTTGTCCGGCTTGACAGTAAAAGACCACAAAAACCAAAACGGGGATATTGAAATTCAATATACCGGACTTCGTCCGGGTGAAAAGATGTACGAAGAACTATCAATTAATGATGATCTCGAACCAACCACGCATCCAAAAATTAATAAAGCCCTTGAGGATCATAACGATAAACTCATACTGCAGCTTGCAGACCAACTTATCACGGCGGTTAAAGAGGGCAATCAAGCCGAAGTATTTGATGTGGTTTGCAGAGCCGTTCCGGAATACACACCTTCTGAACAAGTAAGAAAAGCGATGCCACTTGTTGAGCTAAAAACAAATGCGCATCCCCAAGTGTCTACATAAACGAAAAGAGCTCCCATGACCGTTCAAACCACAGTTCCACTCCTTGATTTAAAGCTTCAATACGAATCGCTTCGGAGTGAAGTCGAACCAATGTTGCATGAAATTTGTGACAGTCAATATTTTGCACTTGGCCCTAAGGTTGTCGAACTTGAAAACGAAATTTCACAGTATGTTGGTTCAGCGCGAGCTATTGGCTGTGCCTCAGGTAGTGATGCGTTACTACTGGCGCTTATGGCACTTGATGTAAATCCTGGCGATGAAGTCATTTGCCCCTCTTTTACATTTTTCGCGACAGGTGGTGCTATACGTCGTTTGGGTGCTGTGCCAGTCTGGGCTGATATTGATCCGTTGACATATAACATTACACCAGAAACCATACGTAATGCAGCAGCCGACCGTAATCGATTGAAGGCAATCATGCCAGTTCACCTTTATGGTCAAACGGTGGATATGGACGGCGTATTAGAAACGGCATCATTGCTGAAGATTCCGGTGATTGAAGATGCAGCGCAAGCAATTGGTTCCAAGGATGCAACAGGTGCAATGGCTGGGTCTCGTGGAACAATTGGTTGTTTTAGTTTCTACCCAACAAAGAATTTAGGTGGTTTTGGCGATGGTGGAATGATCACAACGAATGACATCAATCTGGCAGACAGAGTGGCGAGGTTACGAGTACATGGTGGCGAGCGTCGCTACTACCACAGTGAGGTGGGAATAAACAGCCGACTCGACGCACTTCAAGCCGGCGTTTTATTGATTAAGTTGCGATACTTAGAGCAATGGCACGCAGGGCGAGCCCAAAACGCTTCGATTTATAACACAATTTTTAATGATTTAGATGGTGTTGCAATTGTCGCACCCAAAAGTCCACTAGCGCCAGCTAGGCATATTTGGAATCAGTACATCCTGCGAGTTAAGGATGGAAGACGCGATGCGCTTCGTGAACATTTGGCTAAGAATGACATTGGTTCAGATATTTATTATCCAGTTCCACTTCACATGCAAGAATGTTTTGCTGATGTGAGTGGTGTGCCAATGCCGGAAACCGAACGGGCAGCACTGGAAACACTCGCACTACCGATTTTCCCTGAGCTTGATCGGGAGCAAGTCGAACATGTTGCAAACACTATTGTCTCATTCCTTAGTTAATTGGTTCTAAAACAAATTTTCCGCGGTCATTCTTCTTTACAAAAACAATAGGGGATTCAGTCTCGTGGTAGAGCACAAGTCTCCAGTTTTCACGTTCTGCTTGATCCAGAAGTTCTTTTTTAGTTTGTGCGTTGTCCCAGGGTAGCATGTCATATCCCATGGAATACGCAAGCCCAACATGGTTGCATGTCGGCATTACATCTGAGCAGAAACAAATCGTACCTGCTTCATCTTCAAACTCAATTGATTGCAAGCCCCAGGTGTGCCCACTACGAACTGTAAGTTGAATATCACGAAGTATGGTTGTATTTCCATCAATTAATTCGACGCGATCTCTAATTGAATCAAGAACCCTTGGCAAATAAGTGCGGCTCATTGTGGAGCGATTTTTATTTGCATCCTCCCACTCTTGTTTTTGAACAACAACCTTGGCGTTTGGCAATAATGTAACCCCTGCCGCATGATCAAAATGAAGGTGTGAGAGCACTATTGTGCCTATTGATTCTGGTTCAATGTTATGTTTTTGCAGTGTCTTGTAAATTGTGTTGCCGTCCATGGCAAACATGTCAACTTCCTTTGCATTCCACCCCTCGCCATATCCGCACTCAATAATAACTCGTTCGGAACCTCGTTCAAGTAAGACACAATTACACGCTTCTGGAATTCTGTTGTGTGAATCGGGTTCAACAAGATTGGACCAAAGGGCTTTTGGAACGACACCGAACATGCTTCCTCCGTCTAGTCGGAAGCGCCCAGCATTCAGCAAGGTCCAATTCCACGTCATTAGATTGAGGGAATAAGTTCTTCGGGATTTTCGAGGAGGTCACAAATTGTACGCAAGAATCGAGCGCCCTCGGCTCCATCAACGACGCAATGGTTGCAACTTAAACTTAGCGGCAACACGAGACCAGCATAAAATGCACCATCTTGTGTAAGAACGCGCTCTTTAGATCGACCAACGCCAAGGATTCCAACCTCAGGATAATTGATAATTGGTGTAGAAAACATTCCACCGTAGCTTCCAACGTTTGAAATGGTGAACGTTCCACCCGTAAGTTCTTCCCGAGGAATGGATCGGTCACGACATGATTTCGCAAGCCTTGCTGTTTCATCAGCCAGTTGGACAGGGCTTAATGTATCGGCATTCTTAATTACAGCGACCATTAGGCCATTGTCTGTATCGACTGCGCATCCTAAATTCACACTGCTGTGCAATAGAATTTCTTCAACAAAATCATCAACCGTTGAATTTAATGAGGGGTGTTTTTTTAACGCCTTAGTGACTGCGGTCATCACAAATGGGAGCAGGCTTAGTTTACGTCCCATGAGGTCACTTAACGCTTTTCTTTTACGTTCTAGAAGCGTGACATCTGCTTCATCAATGACTTGGAAGTGCGCGGCTTTTTGTAAGCTATTTGTCATTGCCTCGGCGATTTTTCGTCGAATACCCCTAAACGGTATACGCTCCGAAACACCCTCCTGTGGCACACTCACTCGCGTTGCAAGCGGTGCGGTTTCGCGGGGCTGTTCAATTGTTGCAGCTGGAGCTGTTGGATGCGTCGTGTTTGCAACTGAAGTTTGTTGTGTTTTTGTTGTGGCATGTGCTTCAACATCTGAAGCTGTTACTCGTCCACCACGTCCTGATGCTGTGACCTGGTTAATGTCGACTTTTAAAGTTTTCGCAATTTTGCGCACAGCGGGTGTCGCACACGCTTTGCTGGTGGGCTCGACAGTTTGTTCTTTCGCAGTTCTAGCAAAGCTTGAAGGCACCGACATCGAATCATCAACAGCTCCAACGACACACCCAGTATCAGGTGGAGCATTGTCAGTATTAGGGGCTGATGGTTTAGTTATTGCCACATCATAATTCACAAGAATGCTTCCGACGTTAATGATGTCACCCTCATTACCGTTTAATGATGCGATTACGCCAGTCCATGGGCTAGGCACCTCGACAAGAGCTTTATCAGTTTCCATCTCAGCAAGAGTTTGGTGTTCTTGTACGGTTTCCCCAACTACAACACGCCATTTGATAAGTTCAGCTTCGTGAACGCCTTCGCCAAGATCGGGAAGAATAAAGTGTGATTTGTCGTCTGGTTGTTTCGTAGCCATAATTAGTATGCAAGCGTTTCATTAATTGCCTTGCCAATGCGTTCAGCATCAGGAAGGTAGTCAAGTTCAAGTTTATAATAGGGCATAATGGTATCAAAACCACAAACCCGCTGAACAGGAGCTTCGAGGTTCAAGAAACAGTGCTCCATAATGCCGGTTGCAATCTCTGCCCCAAGCCCACAGGTTTTTGGTGCTTCATGCACGATGACGCATCGTCCAGTTTTTTGTACGGATGCGGCAATGGTATCCATATCTATTGGATTGATCGTTCGAAGGTCAATAAGTTCAATGTTTTTACCGGAGGTTTCAATTGCATTCATGCATTGAATCACAGAGGCGCCCCATGAAACCATCGTGAGTTCATCGCCTTCACAAACAACGCGTGCCTTTCCAAGTGGAACGAGGTACTCGTCTTCTGGGACTTCTTCACGAAATGCTCGGTAAATTCGCTTAGGTTCAAAGAAAATGACAGGATTGGGGTCACGAATCGCGCTGATGAGCATACCTTTTGCATCATAAGGCGACGAGGGCATTACAATTTTCAGACCAGGCGTATGTGTATAAATTGATTCTGGGCTATCACTGTGTAATTCAGGTGCGTGGATACCACCCCCAACAGGAACACGAAGTGTAAGCGGACAGGTAATTCCACCACGTGTTCGGCTGTTGAATCGCGCTGCTTGATTAGTAAGTTGGTCGAATGCCGGACCCATAAAACCTTCAAATTGGATTTCAGGAATTGGCCGCAAACCACCCATAGCAAGACCGACGGCGGTGCCAATGATTCCAGATTCAGCTAGTGGCGAGTCTACTACTCTGTTACCACCAAACTGTTGGAACAACCCCTCAGTTGCTCTGAAGACACCGCCATTTAAACCGATATCTTCACCAAGCAAAAGTACTCGGTCATCTTTTTCCATCTCTTGAATGAGTGCAAGATTAATTGCTTGTACGAGTGTTAAGTTGGCCATTACTACAAAGCCCCTTCTGGTGTGTGCGTGGGAACTTGAGAGGGATTTTGACCCAAACTACTTGTGCGCATCGTGTCTCTTTGTATTTTAAGTTGCTTTGGTAACTCGGTGAACATCGAATCAAAAAAGTCTGAAGCAGGGGGCGCGTCTATCCCTTCTGCATTTTTGACAACCTGAGCAATCTTTTTTTCCGCAAAAGAACGATGTTCATCTTCTTGCTGTTGTGACCATAGATTATTTTCTTCAAGATATTTTCGTAACCGCAGCATTGGGTCGCGTTTTCCCCACAATTCAAGTTCGTCAGCATCGCGATATCTCCTAGCATCATCAGCAGTGGTGTGGTCTCCAAGGCGATAGGTTAAAGCCTCGATAAATGTTGGACGGTTATTTTCGCGAGCGTTCTTAACAGCTTCTTTCATTACTTTCACCATGGCAAATATATCGTTCCCATCTACTTGAACACAATGCATCCCGTATGCCAGTCCTCGCTGCGCAACGGTGGGGGCGGAACATTCGATTGTAGTTGGTGTAGAAATTGCCCAGCCGTTGTTTTGACAGACAAAAACAACTGGAAGATCTAGATTTGCCGCAAAGTTTGCTGCTTCATGAAAATCGCCCTCGCTTGTTGCGCCATCGCCAAAAAATGTACATGCGATATTTCCAGTGTTTTTATATTTTTCTGACCACCCGAGACCAACAGCATGGAGCATTTGTGAACCAATTGCGATTGCTAGAGGTGTGCAACGCACTTCATCAATATGGTTGCCGCGTTCATCACCCATCCAATGCAAAAGAATTTTTTCCATTGGGAGCCCACGCCAAAATAAACCAGCATTTTCACGGTATGACGTGGTGAGCCAATCCCCATCATTTAATACATATGAAGCGCCAAGAGACGGTACTTCTTGACCACGGTTTTCCGGGTAAGTCCCCATTCGACCAGAGCGTTGAAGTTTAAATGCAATCTCGTCAAAGTGACGGCACGTCATCATGTGTTTGTACATAGCAACCAGGTCATCGTTTGGAATCAGACCATTACCTAATTCCGAATCAAAAACACCATGCTCATCTAGTATGGATACACTTTCTATTTTGGTTTCAAAGACTGTATTAACCGGCATGAACACCCATCTCTTGCCCGTTGGCAATACGTTGCTGCGCAACTTCTACCGCTGCGGCATACGCCGAAGCACAAGATTCACTTTTCTCTAGAATTTGTTGCGTCGTTCCAAATATTTCATCATTCTTGCATTGTAATTCATCATCGCTCATCCCCAAGTGCATTCCAGCAAGGTGGATTAACCCACCTGCATTAACAACAAAATCAGTGCCATATACGATGCCAGAAGTTTTAAGTGCAACGGCATCTTCAACAGGATCATCAAGTATGTTGTTTGCTGCACCGCATATGATTGGACATCGCAAATGCTCTACCATTTTGCCGTCGATGACACCGCCAAGAGCACATGGTGCAAGAATGTCGCACTCTGCCTTCAGAATATCGTCGTCATGCACGGCTATTGCTCCATAGGTATCCACAGCATAATCAAGATTTGATTTATTAATGTCGGCAACCAAAAGGGTTGCACCAGCCTCATTTAAAAGTCGGCATAAATTTTGACCAACATGGCCAACGCCCTGGATTGCAACAGTCTTGCCGGAAAAATCATCATCCTTGCCAGCATGATTCAAGCAAGCACGCATTCCATGAAAAACGCCAAGCGCTGTCCATGGTGAGGGGTCACCCCCGCGGGATACAGTTTCGCCTCCCATTACATGTTTGGTTTCATGCGCCATCCAATCGATAAATTGAATGTCCACCCCAACATCTTCTGCTGCAATGTATGCCCCATTAAAGGTGTCGACAAATCGGCCCATTGCGCGCGCTTCCGCTTCAGTTTTCCCAAAATCTCTGTGTGGCATCATGATTACACTTTTTGCACCACCCATTGGCAACCCAGATACGGCTGCTTTGTACGTCATACCTTTCGATAAGCGAAGAACGTCATATACAGCATCCGCCTCACTCTCATAGTACCAACGCCGGGTTCCGCCAAGCGCGTTACCAAGTGCAGTAGAGTGGATTGCGATAATAGCCCTTAGGCCCGTTTCGGGGTCTTGATGAAAGCAAAGTCGCTCGTGACCACGATCTACAATTTGATTAAAAATGGATTCGTTTTGTTGCATAATAAGTGTATCGTAAGAGAATTAATGCGAAGCAACTTCTTGTTCAAGATAGAGGGAACCGCTCCCAAACTGCTTAATGTTTTCCTTGTCACACGAAATTCCTGACCCTCTTGCTTCCATGTCAGGTGTTCGCTCTGGAATGTAGTACTCGCTATTTGGTAATGTTTCACCAAAATCCCACGCTTCTTTCGCAGCTCGAAGCATTGTTGCATCTGGATTTTGTCTTAGAGCCCTAAGCCAACCATTAATTTTATATGTTCCGTACGACATTATGAAATCGACCATAGCCCGGTCGTGCATAAGTTGCTTTTCATCAGCACCATTTCGAATAGTCATATCAATTTTTGAAATTGAGCACAACATAGCATGTATCCAAATGGCAATCCAACTTAATCGATACTGCGTTGTTTGATTTGTAATTATGGCGTCTTCTTTTTCTTTGCACATTAATTTGACCTGATGCGAAAATTCACGAATAAGGTTTGATATAGCTATTTCATGTTCTTGAAGTGACTTATCAAGTTTTGAGAATTTTGGCGCCCGTTTTTGAACACCAAGGAATAGCTCAAGTCCAATTCGAATTGCAGCACCTAAATTTTTAAATGGTGCCGATTTGACACCGAGCATAAACTCTGCGAGTTGCTTTGAACCATATGCAAATATGAAGCTGTGCATTACTTCGTTTGCACCTTCAACAATTGGATTAATCCGAGAATCGCGCCACAGCCTCTCAAGCTCATTTTCCGCCATGTAACCTTCGCCCCCCATGATTTGCATCGCCTCATTTGTGCAACGGAATCCATACTCTGAACAAAATACCTTGCAAATTGCAGTTTCAAGCATAATGTCTTCATCGCCACGATCAACCATACCTGTTGTGACATAAAGCATTGCATCCATTGCGTATCGAAATGCACCCATCCGAGCAATTCGTTCCTTAGTAAGTTCAAACTCCCCAATAGGTCTGTCAAATTGGTATCGGTATTGGGACCATTTGATTGCCTGTTCATATGCTTTTGCGCCAGCTCCAACCATACCAGCTGCGAGTGTGCAACGTCCCCAGTTTAAACATGTCAACGCAACAACAATCCCCTTACCCTCTTTGTGGAGTAGATTTTCTTTTGGCACCCGAACATCAGTAAATCGAACGCGGCCTTGCCACGTTCCACGTATTCCACACTTTGCGCGATTCTTACTAAATATCTCAACACCCTTCATGTCTGGTGAAACAATCAGCGCATTAAACCGCTCTTTTGTTTTACCTGTTTTTGGATCAGTCATGCGGTATTTAGCCATTACAGTAAACATGCAAGACTGAGTAGCAGATGTGGCCCATTTCTTTTCACCGTTGATAATGTAGTATTTACCACACTCAGAAACTTCACAGATAGTTTCTTGTCCCTGGGCATCGCAACCAACGTTTGGCTCTGACAAACAAAACGCACTTAGCGCCTCATTTGATATTTTTGGCAACCAGCATTTCTTCTGTTCTTCTGTACCGAACAAACTTATAGCATTACAACCGATTGATAGATGTGCCGAAATCATTACCGCCGTGGACCCACATGAGCGGCCGATTCGTTCTAGAACTCTATTGTAGCTTGTGACTCCAAAACCCTGCCCACCATATTCTTTAGGAACAATCATTCCGCAAACCCCCATTTCAAAAAATCGTCGAATAACCCAAGCAGGGATTTCTTGATTTTGATCAATTTCGATTGATGGGTGCTCTGTTCTAAAATATGTGTCAAGAGTTGCGAGCAACTTATCACAACGCAGACGTTCTTCGCAAGATTCTTCTGGGAAGGGCAATAAAAGATCTTCGCGGATATTACCCCAGAAGATGTTTTTTACAAAACCCATTTTTTCTGGATCTGGTCCAAGCATTTCTTGCGCATTTTCAATCTGCTTACGGTCTTTTTCAGAAACGTTTTTTAGTTGGCTTGCAAGATCGGGCTTACTCATAATAATACTTATCCTTTAGATAAAAACGCATCGAGTTTTTCTCGAGCGGCAGGGGTGTTCCGGAGTCTTACCAACTCACACTGTTCAATGGCTACAGCGGCGGTCCAACCACATGATATTCCTGTTTCAACGGCAAGAAAGACAGCATTGGCTGAATCACTTGCTTTTGTTTTCTCTTTTGCTTTTACTAAGCCAACTGCGCAACGTTCTGCGTTTGACGAATCAATCACAGTAGAGTCATTGGACGAAATTTTGTTTTTAATAAGTCGCTTAGCCGCATCTTGTAATTCTTCAGGTGTTTCTACGAGCTCCTCAGCAAGGCCCTGTGGAAGATGACTCGACATAAATGTATTGCCAAGCGCTGTCGCATGAATGGCGGTTTCTGGGTCAATTCGAGCAGCCAGCATTTGAGAGCCACCCCAACCAGGGCAAATGCCAAGCTCAGCCTCTGGCAGTCCAACTGGATATGGTTTATTGTTTTTAGCAACTTTAGAAGCGATGATTTGGTCGCAGTGCATTGCAATTTCAAGTCCGCCCCCAAGCGCTGCGCCATTAATGACTGCTACTGTTGGGTAGGGCAGTTCAGCAATTCTGCCAAATACCGTTGTGCCAAAAGCAAGATAAGCATGAAGGCAGGGGTCATCTAAAGAATCAATTTCAGAAAGGTCCGCGCCAGCGACAAATACACGATCAGAATTACTGCGAAGAATAAGTCCAATGATGCCGCTTGTTTGTTGTATAGCATCTAGTGTTGAGTTAAGCCTTTGAATTAGCATTCGGTCAAGAATGACTACCGACTTCTGACCACCATCTAACCAAAGGGTTGCAATACCACTTTCGTCGACTTCAAATGTTAGGTTTTTTTGTTGGGTCAGTGTGGGCATAACATATTTCAGATCCCCCAGCATTTACGAAAATCGCGAGTGTCTCGCGCTCCGTATTCTACCAAATTACCGACTTCTCAGCATCTCAGGATTTGTCTTAGGCTCACAGCAGAGAGCAGTTTATAAAAACTAAAAACCGCGTTTTTGCTATTTATATAGCTCTTTTAGGCGTATTTGGGCTTCCTCACCAGCAATAATATCTGCTGAAAGATTTGCTGCTTTCAGGAAGACTTCTTCGGTAAAAGAGCCATCCAGCTCACCAACCCAGTGTTTTGTCACTGCCATAGCATTTTTTGCTCCACGAGCCAAGTTTTGAGCGAATGCAAATGTATCACATTCAAGATCATTTGCTTTGCAGATATGCGTTACTAAACCCGATGCAAAGCCCTGCGTGCCTGTAATTGTTCCACCAGCCAAAAGCATTGCTCGTGTTTTACCTGCACCAATTTTTTTGATGAGCCATGGTGCAACTACTGCAGGGCAAACGCCTAAATCAACTTCAGGGTAACCAAGTTTTGCATCGGGGTGAGTAAACGCAAAATCACAAACAACCATCAGCCCGCAACCACCCCCAACAGCCGCTCCTTGAACGCAAGCGATTGTTGGTATTTGCAGTTTTCGAAGTCGGTAGTAGACCTTAGCTAATAGCTGCAACATGGTCCGCATTGCCTCGGGGTCGTCAATGACACCTCGCAAATCCATTCCCGAGCAAAACGATTTCCCCGCACCTTCAATAATCAGTGCACGTGCTGACTGGTTTTCTTCGATAGTATCTAGTGATTTATAAAGTGCTTGAATCAGTGCAAGTGATAACGCGTTTCGTTTTTCAGGCCTGTTCAGGGTGAGTCGTACAATGTTTTGTTGTTCAGAAATATTAATCATTGCAGTGGGTAGTTTACGTTGGATTCATTCGAATAAGTTGTGCAAGTGCCTGCCCGGGGTCGGGTTGTTTTAATAACGATTCGCCCACCAGCACAATATGAACGCCATTAGCACGAAGTTTATCGAGGTCTTCAGGCTGTTTGATACCAGATTCGCTTACGATAATACTTGGTTCTTCAACAACATCAATCATCCGTAATGTATGGTTCAAGTCTGTTGTCATCGTATTAAGATTGCGGTTATTAATGCCAAGCAAGCAATAACCTGCATGAGGGAATCCGATATGTTGCTGAACTTTTAACAAATTACCCATGTCGTGAGCTTCTACAAGCGTTGTCATGCCTAGTTTTTGTGCAAGAATCATATAATCAACAATCTGCCCCTCTGAAAGCACTTCTGATATTAGTAATACGGCGTCAGCCCCAGCACATCGTGCTTCTAAGATTTGATATTCGTCAACAATAAAATCTTTCCTAAGGACGGGAAGCGCAACATGCTGTCGAATAGCAGTAATGAACTCTAGTTTTCCACCAAAAAAATGTGTATCTGTTAAACAAGAGATGGCGGAGGCGCCCGCCTTCTCATACGCTAGGGCAATGGCAACAGGATCAAAATCGTCACGAATCAATCCCGCTGAAGGGCTCATTCGTTTAACCTCAGCGATAACGCTTGTGCTGCTCTTCGTATGTCCATTTACAACAGCGCCAAAAAAATTACGTGGTCGATCAGCAGATTCTGCACTTTCACGGACAACTTCGAGCGGTCGCTCTTTTTTGCTCTGCGCAACTTCATCTCGTTTGTGCGCAATGATTTTTTGTAGTGTTATTGCCATATGTACTTCTTTTGCCAAGGGTAACGGTGAATCACAAATTGTGGAAGCGGATTCAGTTGATTTATTGTCAGTTGTTTTGGCTATATTTTCTTTGGTAATGGGTATTTGGTTTCTACATTCGGGAAAAAGTACGTTGCCTAGGCGGGGATACCTTGATCCAGCAATTACACCCACAATGGCAATTTTATTGGCGGTTTCAATGCTGATTCTTAGTATGGCAGGAGCGACAATTGGGTGGATGATTATCCCCGAAGATTCAATGACACGGGCTGCCTGTGCGTCTGCTCTTGCGATAATATTTCAAACCCCAATTGTGTTGGCATATTCGAACCTTCGAAAACGCTGCGGCTCGAGACATATTGTGGCCTCAATTATGGTCTCATTTGTAGTATTTGTGCCCATGGCTTTTGCGGTAACCAGCTTCTTACATTTTTTATTCGTCACCTTAGGTATAGAGCCACAGACTACGCTTGGGCACGAAACACTGAAACAGCTGTCGACATCAAACTGGGGTAAATCTGCTTGGGTGGTTGTCCTCTGCGCCACTCTTGGCGCAGGTATTTTTGAAGAAGTTCTCTATAGGGGGCTTATTTTGCCAACTTTTTCGGCAGTAATCGGTGGAAAAACAGTTTGGGGTGCTATTTTTGCAACGAGCATCTTTTTTGCTGTGATGCACATCGGAGCCGTGGCTCCCTCGGCCCTGGGCGGCTTGTTTATCCTTTCGATTGGCCTCTGTTATGCAAGGGTCAAGAGCGGGGGAGTATTAGCACCAATCGTAATTCATATCCTTTTTAACACAATGAATATCGCAATTGTTTACAGTACCACTCTATGAGTACACGAGAAGTCATACTAACAGGCGATACGCCAACCGGACAACTCCATTTAGGCCATTATGTTGGCTCTGTTCGAAGGCGCGTTGAGCTTCAAGACACACACGATTGTTATTTTCTCCTTGCGAATATGCATGCATATACGACAAGATCCCATCAACCAAACGAAATTCACTCGGACACGCTTGAGATTGTTCGTGATTATCTTGCTATGGGCATCAATCCAGAGAAGTCAGCAATTTTTCTACAGTCTGAAACACCAGCTATTGCAGAATTAACATTTTTGTTTGCGATGCTTCTTCCATTTAATAGGGTAATGAGAAACCCAACTCTTAAGGAAGAGATAAAAGTAAAGGGTCTCGGCGACAACTACAGCTTTGGTTTTCCTTTATACGCAGTTGGACAAACAGCAGACATTCTTGCATTCAGAGCACATGCGGTTCCGGTTGGGGAAGACCAAATTCCTCACATTGAGCTTACCCGCGAAGTTGCTCGAAGATTTAATAAGCTTTATTGTGGTATTGATGAAAATGTTGAAGATGATGCTCCAGAAATGAAAAATGGTGTATTTCCAATCCCACGAGCAGATGTCGGTAAGGTTGGGCGTTTGATTGGTACCGATGGCGTCAACAAAATGAGTAAGTCGTTGAACAATGCAATTTTAATTACTGATACTCCTAAGAAAGTCAAAAAGAAACTGGGCCAACTTTACACAGGAAGACAATCAATGACAGATCCTGGCGATGCAAACAGTTCATTGATGCAATATGTGGATACATTTATTACAGATGAAACTAGGGCGGCTGAGATTAAAGACAAGTATGTGCGAGGTGACAACATTGGCGACGGTCATGTAAAGGTTGAAGTGGCTGCAGCAATAAGTGAATTACTTGAGCCTATGCAAGAACGCAGGGCACAATATGAGGGAGATGATGAAACAATCGTTGATATTATTCGGGGTGGAACAGCAAGGGCAAATGCTCGTACAGAAGAAACTCTTTCTATGGCTAAAGAGGCATGCGGCTTGGACTTCTTTTCAAGATCAATTACTTTTTAAGGATTTACTATGAAAAACATTGCATTGCTTTTATTCTTCATTCTTCCATCTTGTCAGAATCCGGCAGGAAATCCATCACTTGCAAATTCGCCATACCCCTCCAGCTTACATTTAGCGGATTCTGTATCCATTCAGGTTATTAGAGATGATGACATCATTGCAATAGTAAACAGTACTGCAGACGATTACCCACCAACAACAATTTGGGTCAACCAGCGCTTTTCAAGCGCCCTACCTCCAATGCCAGCAGGTTCAACCGTGGAGTTTAACCTTGTAAAATTACGAGATGCTTATGGTGAACAATTTAACGCTGGTGGTATTTGGCGAACAGATGAGGCAACTGATTTGATTATTGTTGAGTTGCAAATAAATGATGAAATCCCACTGGTTGGTCTTGTTGTAATTAACGAGGATTGATTCATGTCTGTCAACATGGAGCCCGCGGGCCAGAGCGATTCCTGCCATAAAGATATTGCTAAATTTGCACTCTCGTGTGCGGTTGATGAACGTATAGTTTCGGCCTGCCCATCTTTTGATGTGCCATTTTATCAAGCTGGGTTAGCAGGATATAGTGATGGGGCAATGCGCCTGATTGCTCGAAATCATGGCTGCCCATTTTGTATCACAGAAGCACTTCTAGATCGAACTTTAATTAGTGGTGGTAAGGGAAGAAGGCGAGAGGACCCTGACTTGCTCGCGGAAGAGGCAGCGAGTGGAGATATTGAGGGTAACAGAGCTGCGGGACTAGAAGATCATCCAATTGCAGGTCAAGTCATCGGCACAAATCCAAAAGAAATGGCAGATGGCGCATCGATTTTGGTTGATATGGGGTACGACATGATTGATGTGAACTTGGCATGCCCCGTTAAAAAAGTACGTAAACGTAATAGGGGCGGACATTTTTTAACAGCACCGGATGAAGCAAAAGCAATTCTCAGCGCTGTTCGAGCTGCTGTTCCGGACTCGATTCCAACAACATTGAAGTTACGTAGGGGCTGGGATGATTCCCTAAGGTCTGAAGATAACTTTTATGATATTTTTGACCATGCATATGATATTGGTTTTACTTGGGCAACAGTTCACCCCAGAACAGTAGAGCAAAGGTACAAGGGGCCTTCAAAGTGGCAGTTTTTAAAAGAGCTTGTTTTAAATCGTCCAGAGAGGCTTATTTTTGGTAGTGGAGATATTTGGTGTGCAGCAGATATTTACCGAATGATGCAACAAACGGGTGTTCATGGCGTATCCGTTGCAAGGGGTTGCATTGGTAACCCATGGCTTTTTACTCAGGCAAGAGCACTATTTAATGGTAATGAACCTTTGCCGCCAACACTGCAAGAACAACGCCAGACCCTTCTAGATCATATTGATCTATGTACAAGACTTCATGGTGAAAAAACAGCATCTAGACTTATGAGGAAGTTTGGCATTCAGTTTTCAAAACATCATCCAAAACCAGATGAAGTAAAGCAAAGGTTTATTCAAGTAGACACACTTCGCGGCTGGAAAACCGTTATTGATGAGTGTTACTCCGAATTCTCAAACGACTGACTTTGTTCATCGGTAAGCAGCTGGCGTAAATCTTTTTCAACTTTTGCGTTTATTGTGCTTAATTCCGCTTCTTGTTTAAGCAGCTCAAAACGCCCTTCATTAGTATGACCGCATCCATTTGAAAGCGGGTCGTATCCATCTTCCACTCTGGTTTTTAATATTATTTTTTTTATGCCACTCAATTGCCTGGTATGAATTAGTAACCAGTTCGCATAACGTTCTTTAAACAACGAACTAATTTCATTTTCTATTACGTTATCAAGAACCCATTTGTACATTCTTGTAATCTCTTCCCCGTGGTCAATTTTTTTATACATTTCATATTCGATGGCATCATTTTGATATGGTTGAACACACTGTTTGTAGAAATCATGCCATAGCGCCATCGCATTTTGTTCTGCTGAGCGACAAGCGTCATTATTATTTATTTTTTTTGCTTTTAGAGCAGCAAATCGGTGGGTTCGATCTTCATCAACCGCCTTGTGTAAAAAAGAATTTATACTCTTGGCTGACGCATTTGAAAGGGTAACGAAATCACTTGGATTAATCCAAATGGTTTGCTCCCAGGGATTATTAGTTTTTCGACCATTAAGCAGCACACTTCTACGCAGATCATGAATACATCGTTGCCAAGCAGGCGCACTATTTATGACGGATAGTGATTCGGTCAGCTCATCAAAAATGGCATCCATTTTTCTTGCTTGGTGTTCCTTGTATTCAAGAGTCTCGTAGGGATTTTTAGGCTGGTTCGTGTTAGGAGAGTGAACCGTTATAACTTCGGAGGTGTAATCTTCAAATATGGCTCTTGCGATAACTTCATGTTCACCGGTTAATAGCCTGCCCATATGTTCAACAAAATTAGATTCCGTACAAACTGGTTGCGCGGTAGCCAAAAGAGAGCTTGTTATCAGGCTAACTAACATACAACTATCATACATGGTCTATTAGAGTGTTCCACCTGTGCGGAGATATGAGGCTAAAACTAAAACAAATTTTTAACAGCAAAATGATAAGTTTTAAGGTCTTGGATGGTATTTTGCTACAACAGCCTTCAGCTGCGACCGATCAATATGTGTATAGATTTGTGTTGTTCCTATGTCGCTATGACCAAGTAGCTCCTGAACAACACGCAAATCTGCTCCACCTGCGAGAAGGTGGGTCGCAAAACTGTGCCGCAATGTATGGGGGTGAACAGCACCAAGGTCTGCCAGTTTTGCTATTTTTCGAACGATTTGCCAAATAGCAACTCGTTCAAGCGGTCGCCCGGTGTTTGAGAGCAGCAGTTTCCCCTGATCGCGGCCATCATTAAATCGTAGAAGGGAAGGCAAGAGTTCATCTCGATACTGTTGGACAGCGATTAGAGCAGGCTCTCCAATTGGAACAATTCGTTCTTTGTTACCTTTTCCAGTTACCATTACAACAGCAAGTGCCTCCTTTAGATCATTAGGAGCAATCCCAGCAACTTCGCTTGCGCGCATTCCACCTGCGTACATTAATTCTAAAAGAGCACGATCTCTTTGCCATAGCCGCCCAGAATCTTGGTTCGCTGCTTCGATGAGTTTTTTCATCTTTTGAGGTGACAGAACATCTGGTAATCGCTTCCACCGAGTTGGAGTTTCAAGTAATCGGGCAGGGTCTTGTTCAATCTGATGGGACGCAAGTAAAAAACGGAACAACATTCGTATTGTTGACAGGTGTCTCGCTACACTAGATGCTTGTAGTCCTCTATCTCTATGTAACTTTCGAATATGCGTAGCCAGGTGCGCGGGGGTTACTTCACTTGAACAAACTACTCCTTGTACAACAAGTTCTTCTTTTAGTTGACCAAGATCACGACGATATGCCTCTAAGGTTGCGCTCGACAACCCAGCTTCGACTCGAAGGTAACTAAAAAAGTCACGAACCTGTTGGTCGTAATTCGATAGTACGGTCATTAATCGTCATATCCAACGGCGGCGCTGTCGTCACACCAGAAATTTGAAGGTACATGGCGCACGTTTGGTACGTACCAAAGCAAACACTACACGCTTGATCGAGTCTTCCAAGAGTAAATCGACTTGAACACGCATGATTGCCGTCTTCAACATAGGGGCAACACTGTAGAGATGCGAGTTGGTGTAATTCATTTTTCATTGTGCTTATTAGATATCGGCACGAATCGTTTTTTTTAATCAGAAGTGTCTTTATGAGACTCTAGACCACGATTCAAAACATAAATCAAAACGGTTCTTCTCATCCGCACAGTGTTCTGTACGCTCGACACAGCGCCATTTTTGTTCATCGAACTTGGGGAATGTCGTATCGCCTTCAATCAAAGTACGAATTCTAGTAATGTGAATCCATTTTGCTTTGGCTAGAGATTGTCTATAGATTTCTCCGCCGCCTATGATAAATATTCTACCCCGAGTCTGGAGCTGCGCAATTTCATCGAGGGTATTAATAACTATTGCACCCTCTACTTTAAAATTATCTTGCCTTGTTAAAACAACATTAAGTCGGTTTGGCAGCGCTTTACCAATGGACTCCCAGGTTTTTCTCCCCATAACAATAGTGTGGCCGGAAGTTAGCTTTTTGAAGTGCGCAAGATCTGCTGGCAAGTGCCATGGCATGTCACCGTTTGCACCAATGACAAAATTATCTGTAGTTGCAACAATAATTTCCATAGTGTTAGACAGCAACCGGTGCGGCAATGTGTGGGTGTGGATCGTAATTAATAATTTCAATATCTTCGTATTTAAAATCAAAGATGGATTTAATTTCAGAATTGAGTCTGACAGTCGGCAATGGTCTTGTATCTCGTGCAAGTTGTTCTTTTGCCTGTTCAACATGGTTGTCATAAAGGTGTGCATCGCCAAATGAATGTACAAAATCTCCCAGTTTAAGGTTGGTCACCTGTGCAACCATCATGGTTAAGAGTGCATATGAAGCAATGTTGTAGGGAACTCCCAAGAAAATGTCAGCGCTGCGTTGATACAATTGGCATGATAATTTGTTGTTAGCAACATAAAACTGGAACAATGAATGGCAAGGAGGCAATGCCATTTTGTCTACCTCACCGACATTCCAAGCACTTACAAGATGCCTTCTTGAGTTTGGGTTGTTTTTTATCCCTTCAACAAGTTCAGCAATCTGATCAATTATTCTTCCATCTGCAGTTTTCCAGCCACGCCACTGTGAACCGTAGACCGGACCAAGTTCTCCGTTGGTATCAGCCCACTCATCCCAAATAGAGACGCCGTGCTCATGAAGATAGGCAATATTAGTATCGCCTCTTAAAAACCACAGCAACTCATAGAAAATTGAACGAGTATGTATTTTTTTCGTCGTAAGCAGTGGGAAACCTTCCTTTAAGTCGAATCTCATTTGCCAACCAAAAATACTTCTTGTTCCAGTCCCAGTGCGGTCACCTTTTTTAGTCCCATTCATAAGGACGTAGTCGAGTAATTCTAAATATTGTTTCATAATCTCTTACCGAAGATACCATACACTGCGCTACAAATGGACAACAGCCAGCCACTACTTAAAATTCAAGAAGCAAAAGTGGTCTTTCAGAAGGGTGAAGACACAGTGTCTGCCGTTGATGGCATTTCTTTAAATCTACATTCAGGAATAACGCTTGGCCTTGTTGGGGAAAGTGGCTCTGGAAAATCAACACTGGCACGGGCTGTGATGCAATTAGTTCCACTTTCAGGAGGCTCGATTTTCTTTGGTGGACGCCGAATCGACAATCTCTCAAGTCGAAACCGGCGTTTAATCGCCCCAGATATGCAAATGATTTTTCAAGATCCTGGAGGATCACTTAATGAGTACATGCGGGTAGGTGATATTGTGATGGAGCCGCTTCGTGTACACAAGAGCATGTCAAAAAGCGAATTGCTTGAAAAGGCCGAGGATCTCCTTATTCAAGTAGGCCTTCGTTCCGAAGATATCTCAAAATATCCTCGAGAGTTTTCAGGCGGCCAAAAACAACGAATAGCAATCGCGAGATCGATTGCGTTGACCCCTTCATTGCTAGTGTGTGATGAGCCAACATCTGCGCTGGATATGAGTGTTCAGGCAACTATTATAAATTTGCTCACTGATCTGCGAGAGGAACACAAATTAACGGTACTGTTTATTTCTCATGATATCGCTTTGGTTCATCATTTTTGCGATGAAGTAGCAGTGATGTCAGAGGGCAAGATCGTTGAATACGGAGACGCTCATGAAGTAATTCATGCACCAAAACATTTCATCACCCAAGAGCTTATTCAATCAAGTCAGGACTGGAATCTTTCAGATTCACCTTCTTGCATTCGGTAGGGGTGTTTACCCAGATCATTTTGAAAAACAGTTGACATCCACTTCTCAGCAATCTTAGAGATAGATTTTCCAATCGACGCAGTTGGTTTAGCAAATGCCGGTTGCCATTTTGTTAATCCCGCTAAATCTTGCATTACAACGACTTGACCGTGGCATGCAGTGCCCGCACCGCATCCAATAACGGGTATGCCAACAGCTTTTACAACAGCCTGCGAAACCTCTTCTGGGACAGCTTCAAGTAAAATCATCGAAGCACCAGCTCGCTCCATTGCGATAGCATCAGCAACAATAGTATTCGCCGTATTTGCATTTCGACCAGCGGCGGTATACCCACCAGTTTGTTTTGCTTGCTGCGGTTTAGAGCCCAGGTGTGCGATTGCTGCGATGCCGGCATTACAAATTGCTGCAAAACGATCAACCAATTTTCCATCCACTTCCAGTTTCACAGCATCTGCATTTCCCTCAGTCAAGAATAAACCAGCATTTCGAATCGCTGACGGTTCATCAACTTGGTAGCTTAGGAATGGCATGTCGCCAATGACGAATACATTGGGAGCTCCGCGCTTGACTGCGGCAGTTAGTGTAATTAGAAAATCGAGTGGAGCGTAAATAGTGCTGTCATAACCAAGAATCATCTCAGCAGCAGTATCCCCCACAAGCATTGTTGGTAGTCCCGCCTCGGCCATCCAATGTGCCGTTGTAGCGTCGTAGCAAGTCAGACAAGACCACTTACTGTTTTCTTTTGACCACTTGCGTAACGTACGCAGGGTGACCGGTCCATCGAGGGATGATGGGCAAGGCACAGTGTTTGTTTCAATGATTGGTATTTTTTCCATGTCTGCTCACAGTATAGAAGAGGTGTGCCTTAAGTTCCAACATATCTTTCAAAAATAGCTTTTGCACGATTTATATCATTAGTGCCATGAATGATAGTTCTGCCGTCTTTAAAGCAAAGCATTCGAATTGCCTCATTGTTTTCATCACACTCTTCATGAAAATAACCTTTAATCATCGAACCATTACAATCAAAACTTCCATGCTCATCTAAGCGAGATGCTGTAGTTTGCAAATCAAAATCGCTGTTGCTCGGAAGCTGAACAGCGTTTTGACCACAAAGGACGAGTGGTTCTGGTTCGATTTTTTGTAAAAACTCAAAATGTTTTTTACTACAGCAGGGGCAGCTTTCTAACGGCTCGCCAGTTGAAATACGGCTACTTACAGTATTCCATAAATCAAACGTCAACAGGGTGGGTGAAATTGTATCTTGATTTCCAGAGATATATTTAATGGTGTCCATTGTTTGGCACGATGCAGCAATACCTATGGCTGCACCCAAAATCCCAGCGGTATCACATGTGTCTTGATTACCGCCCTTGGGCTGATTTGGAAATAGGCACCGTAGACATGGAGTTGATGGAGTAATGATTGACATTACATTACCCCGTCCTGCAATAACACCCGCGAACATATAGGGTGTTTCGGTTTTGACCGCATAGTCGTTTAATAAATATCGAGTATGAAAATTGTCGAGTCCATCAACAATAACATTCACATTTTTAAGTAGCCGTTCAATATTTCGTGCCGTGAGATTTTCGACATGATGGGTAATGGTTATCTCACTGTTTGCATTTTCAAGGTGCGCTTTCGCAGCAAATGCTTTTGGTTGTTGATTGTTTGCGTCTTTTTCCGTAAACAGAATCTGGCGTTGCAGATTAGTTGTTTCAACAATATCTCGATCAATTAAAACAAGCTTTCCTACACCCGCACGAGCTAGAAGTGAGGCACTCATACAACCAAGCGCACCCACCCCAACAATCGCTACGGTAGCCTTAGATATTTTTTCTTGACCGCCATCGCCTATCCCTTCGACGAGACGTTGGCGGTGGTAGCGGTCAGAATAAACCATGTGTGTGTTCGCCTTTGTGTAGGCCTAGGTTAAAATGCGAAGTGCGAGAATGCTTTGTTTGCTTCAGCCATACGGTGTGTTTGTTCACGTGTATTCACTGCTTTGCCTTCGCCTCTTGATGCATCCCATAATTCTTTTGCAAGACATTGCGCGAATGGTTTCCCTTTTTCAGCCCGACAAGCTGTAACAATCCAGCGGAATGTCAAGCTTTGACGTCGACGAGCATTTACAGGCATTGGCACCTGGTAGTTTGCCCCGCCAACACGTTTTGACCGAACTTCAACGTTTGGTCGTACATTTTCAAGCGCTTTATGAAAGACATCCATTGGGGTTTTTGGAGCATCGTCTTCTTTGCCACCTTCTTTTTTAAGTCTATTTTCGATGCGGTCCAGTGCGTCGTACATTACTCGTTGAGCAACAGCTTTTTTACCGTCTTTCATGAAGGAGTTAATGAATTTTGATAGTACCTTGTCACCAAATTTAGGATCTGGTTTCAATTGATCTTCGGATTTAGTTATACGTCCAGCCATTGGATTTCCTTTTTAGCTCATCTGCCGCTATTGCGACTTTTGGTTCACCACAGTTCACAAAGTGTGAGGAGGGAGTTACCGAACACCCAACCGTGATTACTTGCTTGCACTTTGTCGTGCAGTATCTTATTTACTTCTTTTCGTTCCATATTTAGAACGACCTTGCTTACGTGCGTCCACACCAAGTGTGTCAAGAGAACCACGTACGACGTGGTAACGCACACCAGGAAGGTCACGCACACGCCCACCACGAACAAGAACGATGGAGTGTTCTTGAAGGTTGTGTCCCTCGCCACCAATGTAAGCAGTTACTTCTTTTCCATTCGAAAGCCGTACACGAGCAACCTTGCGAAGCGCGGAGTTTGGCTTCTTTGGTGTTACTGTTCTTACTTGAAGACAAACGCCACGTTTCTGAGGACATCCTTCAATATCACGCACCTTGGATTTCACCTTGGGTGTTTTACGTGGATTTCGTACGAGTTGATTGATTGTTGGCATAAGTAATTCCGGGATAGTAGTTTGTTCGCCCTATCAATCAGGCGAGCCACATATGATACCAACACTGGCAAAAGAGGCAACCCCTACGCTATTTACTAGATAGCAAGTGGTCCGATAATACTGAACCTAACAGGATTGCCTTTGTGTTGCGTGCATAAAATCCTTCATTATTGCTTCACTGAGATAAGTCAGGGTGTTTTGGACCTTGTTTTTCTATTTGAATAAAGTCAATATTTTGCAGCTTCATTTGATGCCATTTCATCGCATCGTTCATTTTCACAATGACCTGAATGGCCCTTAACCCAGTGTGTCGTGAGTGTGTGCTTTTCTCGAAGTTTGGCAAGTAGTTTCCATAGATCTTGGTTTGCAACTGGCTTTTTTGAGGCGTTCCTCCAACCTCTTGTAACCCACCCATCCATCCATTCAGTGAGACCTTTTATTACGTATTGACTATCTGAGTAAATGGTGACTTGGCAGGGTTCTTCGAGTACCTCAAGGGCTCGCAGGACTGCGGTGAGTTCCATTCGTTGGTTTGTTGTGTCGGATTCACCGCCCGAGCATTCCACTTCACTCTCTTCATTTCGTAAAATATATGCCCACCCACCTGGTCCAGGGTTTCCTAAACAGGCTCCATCAGTGAATAGTGTAAAACTCTGGAGATTCGTCATGGTATACATGGTATCGTCAACTCGACCTTTGATACCCTACGGATATTATGGCAGTCATTCGAATTGAAGTCCGTTCTGCACTTGGAGGTAGCGATCCGAAAGGTCTTGCTGCTCAAAAGCAGGTGAAATCGGCGGGCATTTCATCACTTCCTTCATCAATAGATACGAGTGCCGTGTATCTGATTGACGGTGATCTCGATAAGGAATCGATTGAATATATTGCTTCGGGTTTATTGTGCGATCCGGTGACAGAACAATACCTTATAGGTGCATCGCAGCCACACGCTGATTCGATGATCGAGATACATCCCTTGCCAGGAGTAATGGATCCAGAAGCACAGTCTGTGGAACTCGCAATTCAACTTTCCCTTGGCAAGGAAGTCAGTGTACAAACCGGTCAACGTTTTGATTTTTATGGTGCAGATCAAAATATTGCAAACATAATTGCTAGTAAATGTCTTGCGAACACTGTTGTGCATGGAATCCATTCAACGCCATACCACCCAAGTGAATTTCCGCATGGTCATATTCATGATATGACTGTGCCTGAGGTCCCGATTCTGGGCTTATCCAACGATGAACTGAAGCGGATGTCTCGAGAATCTCACCTTTTCCTGGACCTTGAAGAAATGCAAGCAGTGCAAGCGTTTTATACTACACTTGGCCGGGACCCTAAAGAAATAGAACTCGAGACTCTCGCGCAGACGTGGTCAGAACACTGTGTTCATAAAACACTAAAAGCAACAATTAATTATGAAGGTCCTGATGCAACGAATCGACCTCATCATGAAGAGCACGATGATGGCACTGTTACAATTCATAATCTTTTAAAAAGCACCGTTGCTGCAGCAACTTTTGAGCTCATGGATTCGGATATTGATTGGTGCCTTAGTGTGTTTGTAGATAACGCCGGCATTGTGAAATTCGATGAAGAGCATGCAGTGTGTTTCAAAGTGGAAACACACAATCATCCATCGGCACTTGAACCGTATGGCGGAGCAGCAACTGGAATTGGTGGGTGTATCCGAGACATTATTGGCACAGGGCTATCAGCAAGACCAATTGCAGCGACAGATGTGTTCTGTGTAGCTGAATTTGACAACATGCCTCCTGAGGGTTGTCTCCAATCAAGGAGAATTTTAAGTGAAGTGGTTCGTGGTGTTCGCGATTACGGTAATCGAATGGGTATTCCGACACTAAATGGAGCTGTTTGGTTTGATAACAATTATGCTGGTAACCCGTTGGTATATTGCGGCTGTGTAGGTGTCATGCCAATCGATGCGATTGAAGGGGATGCAAAGCCAGGAGATCGTATTATCGTCATCGGCGGCCAAACAGGTCGCGACGGTATTCACGGCGCGACATTTTCATCAGCAGAATTGACTGACACACATGCAGATGAGTTTTCGCATGCGGTACAAATTGGAAACCCCATCACAGAAAAAAAAGCACTGGATGCTATTCTAGAAGCTCGTGACCATATCTCTGGCTGTCTATTTAGTGCAATAACTGATTGCGGTGCTGGTGGTTTTTCAAGTGCTGTTGGCGAAATGGGCGAAAAAATTGGCGCAACGGTAAATCTTGACCAAGCCCCACTAAAGTATGCTGGACTCAAACCATCTGAAATATGGATTAGTGAAGCGCAAGAACGAATGGTTTTATCTGTTCCACCTGAAAATGTGGCGACTGTAAAAGAAATTTGTGCTCGGCATAGTGCGGAGATGTGTGATTTGGGAGAGTTTGGGACGCCCGAAGTTAATCTTGTACTTTTGTACAACGGCGTTGAAGTAGGTAATCTTGATATGCATTTTTTGCACGAAGGCTATCCTGGTACTACCCGCACAGCAAAATGGGCACCCAAAATTACAACAATACCAGGGAACAATATTGTTGATGTGCAAACAATGTTGCCAAAATTATTGGCTCATCCAAACATTGCTTCAAAGCAATCAGTCGTGCAACAATACGACCACGAAGTACAGGGCAGAAGTGTCATTCGACCATTTGTTGGTCCGCTTGGAGATGCGCCATCGGACGCTGCAGTCATCACCCCAGTTCGGGGTTCTTTAAAAGGTCTCGCAATCGCAAATGGTCTTGCAACAGGTTTGGCGGATGATCCTTATCTCCTCGCAGCGGCAGCTATTGATGAATGCGTTCGAAACATTGTGTGTGTTGGTGGAGACCCATCAACGATCGCAATTCTTGATAACTATTGTTGGCCAAGTGCGAAAGATGAAGAATCACTTGGTCGGCTGGTGCGCTGTTCACATGGTTGTTATGACGCAGCTAAAGCGTATAAAACCCCATTTATCTCTGGAAAAGATTCATTGAATAATCAATTCACAACAAATTCTGGTGAAACAATTTTCATTCCACCAACAATGTTAATTTCAGGATTTGGAATGATTGAAAACATTTCGCAATGCGTTACGATGGATGCAAAGAGTGCAGGAAATATGTTGGTACTCGTAGGCGAAACAAAAGAACAAATGGGTGGTTCCCACCTTCTTATGATTGACCAAGATGCCAAATGCGACAATGCGCTTCCGGAAGTTTCACTTTTGAATGGCCCGCTGTATGCAAAGGCAGTGCACAGAGCAATAAAAAACAATTATGTAACTTCTGCCCATGATTGCAGCGAAGGCGGTTTGATGGTTGCTGCTGCTGAGATGGCCTTTGGTGGTGGGCTAGGATTATCTTTGTTCATTGAAGAAAACGAACTTTGTTTTTCAGAAACGCCCTCAAGATATTTGTTAGAAGTTGAGTCGGAAAAATTGGTGCAGCTTCAGCAAGAATTAGGTGATGTGCCAAATGAAGTCATTGGTGAATTTAATCATTCCACCAATATTACAGTTGGTGAAGCGAGCTGGAATATCAATAAATTGCGAACGTGTTGGGCAGAAGGAATGGCGATTTAATATGACAAGGGCACTCATTATTACAGCTCCGGGAATCAATTGTGATCTTGAACTGGCAGAGGGTTTTGCACTTGCAGGAGCGGAGCCCACATCAATTCACCTGAATGAGTTGATGTCGAACCCAGAGGTAATCGAACAATTCCAATTAATTGGTTTACCTGGAGGATTTAGTTATGGCGATTCAATTGCCGCAGGTCGAGTCATGGCTCATCTGATGAGAAAAACATTGTATTTAAAGTTTGTTGAGGCGCTCACGCGTGGTGTTCCAATGATTGCGCCCTGCAATGGTTTTCAAATTGCGGTGCAACTTGGATTGCTCCCAGGACCAGTACCTGGAAACAATTTTGAGTCGCAATCGCCAACTCCAACTGTTTCTCTGGCCCAAAATAATTCGGCAAGATTTATTGATCGGTGGGTTCAGTTCCGGGTTCCAGAAAATACACGATGTATCTGGACAAAAAACCTTCAAACAAACGAAAGTGGAAGTGTTATTCCAATTGCACATGGCGAAGGTCGCTTTGTAACTGATACATCTACACTGCAATCACTCGAGGAAAATGGTCAGATTGCTTGTAGATATTGTCCTCAAGATAATCCAAATGGTTCACTTGGAGACATCATGGGGATTTGTGATGCTAGCGGCTTAGTATTTGGTTTGATGCCGCACCCTGAACGGTATCTACGCTGGACACAACACCCAACATGGACTCGATTATCCGAAAAAGAATGTACTGGTGACACTATCGGTTTACAGATGTTTAAAAATGCCGTGAAATACGCAGAGCAGAATGTGTCATCTTGTGTGAGGGGTGCAATATGACAGAATATATTCACAAACTAGCAAAGGTCGCTAATAAGCAAGCAAAAAAGAAGTTCGATTGCGGCTTCATAATAATCTGAATGAAGCATGAAGATTCAGTGAAGTGTCGTTCTTGTAAATACAATTTGCAAGGCCTTTCAATAGGTGCTAACTGCCCCGAGTGTGGGGACGATCAACGGATTGTGTCTGTCGGGGGCATAGATAAAGAAGATAGCGGGGTTATGCGTATGATTAATGCGAATCTTGCAGTAAAGGGTTTATCTCCTGTGCCCGACATTCGAATTCGCATCAAATATTGGATGAAAATTGGTGGCTTGTTTGTTACGGCGTTGCTTGTGTTGCAACTTATGGTGACATTTGCCATGATTCCAATTGGGCTTTACCGTCTTATTCTTTTTGCGTTGTCACTCTTCTGGCCATTTGTCACCATCGGGATGATGCCCGCAAGAGTAGATGCCTCGATGCCGCCAATGTACACTTGGATTCGAATAATAGTTCCTTATACTCAATGGTGCTGGGCAGTTGGATATGCGTTTTGGCTTGTCTTTCACATTCCGCAGAAAGAATACACGCTTGGCGGAAATTTAAAGTATTGTGAGATGCTCTTGTTCATGCACGCAATTGCTGGGATCGGCCTGGCAGGCGTTTCATTTTGGCTCCACGATTTAGCGTTGCGTCTGAATCTTGATATGGCTGCAAAGCGTTGCACCGCATTCACAGTTGCAACACTCACCATTGGTTTTTTGGTTTTTGTACTTCCGTGGAAACATTTTGCAGCTGCAGGTCTCGAAGCGCACCAAGGCGCATTTATGTGGTGGGTATATATTCTTGCCCTCATGATTCCATGGTTGTGGTGCATCTCGTTATTCGCCCGCGCTTTGTTTGAGTTTTCATCAGATGCGAGTTGGTCGTTGGAATATGATGATGGTCTTGAGGGTCGTCAAGATCGAATAAAAGCAAAAATAGAAGAGTATAAACATACGCGTTGGTTTTGATTGACGTTGTAGAATATGCAGCATGACAGATACGAAAAAATTACGTTGTTCAGTTGTTGGTGTTGGCCGAATGGGCAGACACCACGCACGAATATATTCTCAAATGGAGGATGTAGAGTTTGTTGGCGTTGTTGACCATAATGCAGAACGGCGCAACGATATTATTGAAGAGTGGGGAGGCAAGGCTTTTTCCACAGTAGAAGAATTAATTGATGATGGAGTTGACGCAGTCACAATTGCTACGCCGACTATTTATCATCTTGAAGTAGCACAGCCACTTCTTGAAAGAGGAATTGGATGCTTGATTGAAAAGCCATTAGCGCCAACAGCAGATATCGCAGCAGCCATAGCGGAATCTGCAAAGCAAGGGGGTGCGGTGTTGCAGGTTGGTCATGTTGTTCGTTACGACCCAGTTATGCGTGCTGTTGCCTCGATTGAGAATTTGAAACCACGCTTTATCGAGATGGTGCGTATTAGTCCAATGACGTTTCGCAGCACCGATGTTGGTGTTGTACTTGACATGATGATTCATGATCTTGACTTGCTCACAATGTTAACTGGTCAAGAGCCTGAAGATATTTATGCAAATGCAGTCAGCGTGATGGGCGAAGCAGAAGATATGTGCAACGCTCGCCTTGAATTTAACGGCTGTACAGCCAATGTCACAGGAAGTCGACTTGGCTTAAAAACTGAGCGTAAGCTTAGAATAATTAGTGAAGATTCTTATGTTTCTGCTGATTTTGTAAAAAAACATGTTACCCTCGTCCGCAAAATTGCAAACGAAGAGCAGCTTGTTGATTTACGTACTCGGCTTGCAGCAGGCGAAGATTTATCTTCTATTGACTATGTGAATTTAGTTGAGGTAGAAGAACCACAGGTTGGTGATGAAGATGCACTCACGCTTCAGGCAAGAGATTTCTTGCACAGTGTTCGAACAGGTAAAAAACCTTACGTTGACGCTGAGGCAGGTTCCATGGCAATTCGAACAGCGGAGCGTATCATCGAACAGGCGACAGCTTCCGGCGCAAAAATGTTGTAATGCTTTAGTGCTTGTAGGGCTCGTTACCACCCGGCTTTTGGTGGTTGTGGTGCCATTGGTATTGGTGCTTGTAGCTCTTCGTAGCGGTCAATGCATACGATAAACATTTCTGTTGAAATAGCCCGGGAAGCTTTAGGCTTAAAACCCTTGGTTTTTTCAAACATATTTGAGCACCGTTCAAGCAATTCTGAATATGCCCCACCCTCGAGTACCTTCATAACCAAATTGCCGTGCGGTTTTAGCAAAATAGTCGCGAGATCAAGTGTTGTATGGCATAGCTGCACAGACCCATGGTGATCAATCGTTCTATTCCCAGTTGTATTGGGTGCCATATCGCTGAGCAAGGCATCAAACAACTCTCCATTAAAAAATTCAGGAGTTAGTGTCTTGACATCTTCTTGAAAGCTTGTTGTGTTTTCAGGAAGATTTGTTTGATCAATGGCTTTTAAATCAACACCAATGGCCTTTCCTTTTGGCCCAACTCGCTCACTGATGATTTGAAGCCAGCTCCCTGGCGCACAACCCAAGTCTAGCACAACATCTTTTTTACTCATGATGTGTTTTTTGTCATCAATTTCTATCAATTTATAAGCAGCACGGCTGCGATAACCTTTGCGCTTCGCTTCTTTAAAGAAGAAGTCATGAAGTTCTCGTTGAGCAGCCACGTTTTACCACGAAATCCAATCAGTACTAAAAAGGGGCTCACTTCCAATTGGATCTGGATTTACATATATTCTTATATTGCCATCTGTTGTTCGCATTGTCATAGGGTTTGTTCCATCATTAAATTGCGCTGCGAGGCGTTCACCAGTTGAGCCAGGTAATATCGAAGCGTTTCCTTGTCGTAAATCAAGTGTGGCTTCGCCGCCAATTGCAGTTGCATCGATGAGCCCGGAAGACTCACTCCGTACGCGGTAAATAATATTGCCTCTTCTATTTTCAATGAGAATTTGTTCATTCATAACGAGAGGTGTGACAACTCGAACATCTCCATCACTATTTTCAATATGAACAGGGCCTGTAATTTGCTGTACAACGACATCGCCAGAACCGTTAATCACGGTTACCCCATGTATATCCTGGGCTCGTACGACAATGTTCGCAGATACGAGGTTGAGTGGATCGTTATTGCACGTAGCGCTAACAAATACAGTTTCACCAAGTTCGCTATTTTCGATATGCGTTGTGCAATTCATATAGAGTTTTGCAACGGGCACAGTCCCAACACCATCTTCATGTTGGTTTGCCGATACGACAACGCCATTGATCGAAGGATCACCGAGAATAGTGATATTTCCACCAAAGGAATTCACGTTAATAGCGACAGGGCCGTTTGCCTGAAGCGTGACAGTGTCAAGATGCACAACTTGTGTCGCTCTACATCCGGCAATGACAAATAAAGCCATTAAAGAGAATCGAAACATATTCAATTTCGATTGTACCGAAGGTACAATAAGAAGATGAAAGATATACAAACAAATGTTGGACTTCGGGGTCACAAATTGCCACTTCATGGCGCGGAAAACCCCTCTTCAGAAAGGCAAGGAACTGCACCAGGTAGTTTCGCTTTGCAGGCAGATATAGGTGGACCTAGAACATTTAGTTCGCCGGATACGCCCGGTATGCCACAGCTATCTGAGAAAACCGCTTGGGATTTTAATCCAAAGCCCCATGCAAACCCTGTCACGCAGTTGGAGCATGCACGGCTTGGGCGGGTAACATCCGAAATGGAGCGAGTCGCTTTACGCGAACCACATTTAACAGCACTACAAATACGTGATGAGATAGCAGCCGGCAGACTTATTATTCCAGCGAATCGCCTTCATCTTGAAAAAGGCCTTGAACCAATGGCCATAGGGCGAGCCTCATTAACGAAAGTTAATGCAAACATGGGCGCATCACCGGTTTCTTCTGGTATGGATGAAGAGTTAGAAAAGTTGCACTGGTCTGTTAAATGGGGCGCAGATACGGTGATGGATCTGTCAACAGGTGGAGATTTAAACGCTTGCCGTAGTGCAATCATCAACGCATCGCCAGTACCAATAGGAACGGTACCAATTTATTCCATGATTATTGATCGAAAAATTGAGGACCTCACTCCAAAAATGATTCTAGATGAATTAGAGAATCAGGCAAAACAAGGCGTTGATTACTTCACAATTCATGCAGGTGTTCTTCACGAACATATTCCATATATAAAAGATCGTCTAATTGGAATAGTCTCTCGCGGTGGGTCGCTGCTTGCAAAATGGATGATTCATCACAATAAACAAAACCCTATGTATGATTGTTTTGATGATATTTGTGATTTGATGCGTGAATATGACGTTTCATTTTCGCTAGGAGATGGTTTAAGGCCAGGTGGTATGGCAGATGCGACTGATGAAGCGCAAATTCGCGAACTAGAAGTTCTAGGTGAGCTTACCGAACGAGCCTGGAGCAAAGGAGTTCAGGTCATGGTTGAGGGGCCAGGTCATGTTTCATTTGATCAGGTTGAATACAACATGAAGTTGCAGAGAAGTGTTTGCCATGGTGCTCCGTTTTATGTGCTTGGACCTCTGGTTACAGACATGTTTCCAGGATACGACCATATCACAAGTTGCATTGGTGCAACAGCAGCGGCATATCATGGAGCGGCTATGCTTTGTTATGTTACTCCTAAAGAACATCTCGGATTGCCTAAGAAAGATGACGTAAAACAGGGGTGCATTGCTTATAAAATTGCCGCTCACGCAGCGGATGTTGCACTTGGTATTCCAGGGGCTAGGGATAATGACGACGAATTAACGAAAGCTCGCGCCGCACTTAATTGGCAGAAGCATTTTGATTTAAGTTTTGATCCCGATTATGCCAGGGCGATGCACGATGAAGATTTAGATGTTGACACAGATTTTTGTGCAATGTGCGGTCATGATTGGTGTTCGGTCCGAATTAGCAAGGAAATTCAAGAGTTTGCATCTGGAAAAGATGAAAATTATGCTTGGGATAAACCAAAGGTTTCTGCTGCACTGACTATTGAGCAGAAAGAAATTCTTGAGCACCGCGGTGTATTGACTCCGGCGGAAGTTCATAAACTTGCCTCAAAGGTGAAGCGAGTTGTCGG
>Ga0163179_10000142_pt1 | contig 49831 bp, 41 predicted proteins | sample AtlANTMetagenome_FD_109643 | JGI IMG/M metagenome (GOLD analysis project Ga0163179, IMG submission 109643) | Marine eukaryotic phytoplankton communities from the Atlantic Ocean - Atlantic ANT 2 Metagenome | ecosystem: Environmental > Aquatic > Marine > Oceanic | place: North Atlantic Ocean... | reverse complement strand
CGATTTGGAGTGGATACGGTGCTTACCATCTCGATTCGCCAAAACTCGACTGGTTTTTGAATGGTGTACCGCTCGGAACGGGTTGGGATGTACCGGTATGTTCAGATGGTGAGTTGACTCTGGTGGTTCGAGATGCAGAGGGGCATGGAGAAGAAGCCCGACTGACAGTCAAGGCTCGTGAAAAAAATCGTGTTTTGAATCGAGAAGATGTCGTGTTGTCCGATTTGGATTTGGAGTCCCGTCGGGCTGTGGATGGCGTTGTTGTAGAGACTTCCGTACCGGTTGGATCTGCAACCCGTGTAGAGTTCGAGGGCCTCTTGAATGGCGATTCTGTCTCTTGGATTTCTCCTGAGAATCAGGCCCATGTGCTTCCGTTAAATGTATCAACTACCGACTTTCTAATGGAAGATTGGGAGGAAGATTCGGATGGTATGCTGCTATCGCGAGCGCCGTTAGCCGGTCCGTCGAGCCATTTTGCCTTGATCTATGACGGCAATGGGGCAAATGATTTTCTTTGGGTCGACCTCGTTTTTGGAATGGAGGACTCAGAGTTTTTGCGACATGAGGGTCGATTGATCGCCTCACAAGGTATTTCTGGAGTCGATGAGATCGTTGCGACAGTAGAGAAGACTGCGGAAGGGTATCGTTTGAGCGAGTTGTTACCCGGAGACGGGGTGCCGCGGTTTTTTCCTTGCATGGGTACGCGCACATCGTTTTCTTTGGACTGGATCGCCAATGGGCGCTGTAGTTTGGCTGAACTGGATGGACAACAGATCACCTTGGAGATCTGGTGAACGCTCTCCTTCTATTGTCCACGCTTTTCGCAGCCGAGTTGACTGGTCAGGTCACCGATGAACGACACACTGATCCCATCGTAGATGCCCAAATCTGGCTTGGTGAGCGGAGTTGGGACGTAGATTCAGAAGGCCGCTTTCAATTGGATTTGGAACCGGGTCCCTACCGGCTTGAGATTCGGGCAGATGGATACAATCCATTCTTCTTGGACGTGAATCTCCCAGTCGCCGAGTCCTACCGGATCGTGATGGAACGCGAATCAGCTCCTTTTGAGGTGGTCGTGGAGGCACGTCGCGACGAACCGCATGCGGCGTTTCAAGTCCTTGATCGTGAGCGAGTGGAGCGTACACCGGGTACGCACGATGACCCAGGAAGACTCATTCAGGCGTTGGGTGGTGTCGCGTTGACACCAGAATATTCACCCCGTTCGGGTGACATTTCGATCCGGGGCGCAGCCCCAAGAGATTCTCGTTTCTTCTTGGATGGGGTGGAGTTGCCTTACCTTTTTCATTTCCAGCAATATGCGTCTGTTTTTCACACCCGTCTTCTGGAGGATGTATCGATTTATCCATCGACTTTCGGTTCGGAATATGGGGACGCTATTGGCGGTGTTGTGGAGGCCAACAGTAGGTCACCGGAGAGTGCAGATGGTCTGCATGCTGGTTTGTCTGGAAACCTGATTATGGGCGGGGCTTGGGTGGAGGCGCCGAATCCGGACGGTGTGGGTTTTTCAGGTTCGGTGCGTCGATCCTATGCGGATTTGATGGAGCACAACTCCGAGTGGTATACGATTTGGCCTAGTTTTTCGGATTATTTGGGTCGTCTTCACCGACAAGTGGGCCGACATCGTTTGTCGCTAACGGGCTTTGGGGCTGGCGACCGACACGGCCGCTATGTTCAGCAACCCGAAGCGTTGGGGCCTCTTGAGAAAGAGAAGAATCCTGACTTTGTTTTCGATCGGGCTTTTCAAGCCTTGTCGTTTCGGCACCAAAGCGAGTTTGGTAGTTGGAGTGCGCGAGGTACTTGGGCGATGGTGCAGGATGATTGGAAGGGTGAGCTTTCCGATGCCCACCAGCAACGCTTAGAGCGCTACTTGTGGTTCCGCGAGGATCTGCACTGGAAGGTCACACCTTGGTTAGACGTCGTTGCGGGAGGTCAGGGCAAAGCCCAGCGGGTCGCCAGGGATGTGAAGACAGACCGTGCATGGATTGCCCTCGAGGAGGACGCGCCCCTGCTTGCTCGGGGGGTAAGTCTGGAGGAAACGCTAGAGCGCATCAATGGCGGCCTGTATGTTGAGCCGCGCGTATCCTGGAGAGATTGGCGTCTGTTTTTGGGATCAAGATGGTCGATGGACACGATGGTTGGCGAAACGGTGTACGACCCGCGTATTGGCTGGCGCTGGACTCCCGACGAAGATTGGGTTTTTCGTGGGGCGTTCGGTCGCTATTCACAAGCTCCCGATGTGGATCAGTTTTCTGAAGCATCCGGTGATCCCGGATTGGGCTTTTCCCAATCCGAGCAAGTTTCATTGGGCCTGGATTGGGCGTTTGCGGGTCAGTTGGAATTCGGGATTGACGCCTGGGCAAAGCGCATGTCGAATGTCGTGGTGGAAACCGCTGGTTCGCCTCCTGTCGCAGTGGATGGAACAGCTTGGGGAGTCGAGTTTGCGACACGTTATCGGCTGCGTGATCGCTTTTTTAGTTGGTTATCGATCAACTGGGGTGAATCGATTCGAGACGGTAAAGCCTTTGATTATGATCAACCCTTCGCTCTGAACTTTGTGACCTCCTGGACCGTGTCGCCAATGTGGTCCTTGGGGTTCAGGTACCGCTATGCCTCTGGTCTGCCGTATACGCCGATTGACAGTGCTGTATACGATGGTGACTCGGATACATATATTCCTGTAGCAGGTGCTCTGAATTCAGAGCGCTTTGCCGATTATCAGAAAATCGATTTTCGCATGGAGCGTACGTGGAGTTTGCGTCAATGGAATCTCGCTGCGTATTTGGAGCTTTGGTATGTGCCGAGCGCCAACAACACCATGTACGTTGTTCATTCCTTTGATTATTCGCAGCAGGTTTTCGTTGCGGGACCATCTTTCGTTCCGCTTGTGGGGCTTCGAGGCGAACTTTAAAGGAAGCGTCGGGGATCGAAATCCATACAAAATGGATGCTGTCCTTCGATGACTTGGGTTGCCAATGCCTGACCAGCAAGAAACGCAAACCCGAATCCGTGTCCTGTGAAGCCGACTCCAGACAAGGCTCCGGCGGAACCGGGAATTGGCCCAACAAGCGGCATTCCATCGCGAGAAAACCCCATGATACCCGCCCATTGATGCACCACAGGTGCTCCTACACCCATGCGGTCAAGGAACTGTTTCATCGATTTCTGGATGTGGTTGATGACTTTCTCTTCATGACCGACTTCCCCTTCGGGATCCAAGTTTCTCCATCCACCCAGGATGATTCTTCCACTCTTGTCCTGGCGCCAGTAGTCGTAACCATGGTTCGCGTAAATAGGGCAGGTGAAGAGCTCGGATTGGGGGCCAGTGGCGAGCATTTGGCCGCGGACCGGATCAATTTTATCGTGAAGAATCGGGAAGAGTTCTCCGGCTCGAGCATTGGTCGCCAAAATGAGAAGATCAGCGCGAACAGTTCCGTTTTGCGTATGTATTCGGACGTCGCCCGGTGTGGATGCATCGACCTCAATCACACGGCTGTTCTCGTGAATAATGGCGCCTTTTTGTTGAGCAGAACGGATGACGCCGCGAACAAATGCACTGGGGTGGAGTTCGCCGTCCTCCGGTAGGTGCACTCCCATCTGGAAACCGGCTCTTTGTAGTGCCGGTGCGAGTTTCTCCTTTTCCAGAAAGACCGCTTTGAAACCATCATCGTTGAGTAGGTCTGCGGATTGGAGGAGTTCTGCTTCTTCTTCGGGGCTTCCGGCGAGTTGTAGACTCCCTCTCTTCTGATATTCACAGACGATCTTGTCTTGTTTGATCTGGGCCGCGATTCGTTGGTGATTTTCGATGCTCCAAGCATGAATTCGTCGGGCTTTGTCTCTACCCAAAAGAGCGATAGCTCGGGAGTAACGCTCGGCGGTTCCCTGCAGCAAAAAGCCTGCATTTCGACCGGATGCAGATTCGGCGACGGTCCGTGCTTCCAAAAGCGTTGTTTGAATACCTTGCTCAGCCAAGTGGTATGCGGCTGATGCGCCGCACAAACCCCCACCGATGACCACTACTTCGGTCTGGCTATCCACACTGAGGGGTGCGTACTCGGGTTTTAGTGGATCGAGCCAGTATGAAACGGACATTGACAGGTCTCTTGCAAGAGAATGACAGCTAAGTGCTGTAGCTTGGACCCTAGCCTTCCGATTTAGGGATAGCAAGCCGAGTGTGAGATTCGATCCCTGACTCTTGGCTGCTGGAGTGATAGGAGAGCGCATGGCCATTCCTCAACCAATTCGTAGACCGATGCGAGCCGTGTACCGTCGGGTACAGGCAGAAGTCCTTGTTGGACGCATTGCGATGCATACGATGGATTCGGACCTCATGGTGAAGGGTCGCGAGATGCAGGCCATTTCTCGTGAAAGCTTCGGTTGGACGACACCTCATCGGACCCGGTGGTGGGAATATCCTTGGATCCTCCGTGAAGTTGAGCGCCGCTTGGAAAAGCGCTCAATGACTGCCTTAGATGCGGGAGCCGGGAAATCCCCTATGCCGATTGCCCTTGCTGGGCTGGGATTCCAAACGACCGTTGCGGATCCCAACTCTCAGGAGATGACTGGTAAGACTTCTGGGGGAGAATGGGATTGGACCGACTACTCTCCATGGGGCGTTGAAACAAAGTGTGCAGGAATGGAGGAGCAGATTTTTGAGGAAGGGAGCCTCGGAGTCGCCGTTTCCGTCTCAGTAATTGAGCATATTCCGGCAGATGTGAGACGCGCCGGTCTGCATGCGTTGAGTGTCGCGCTCGAAGACAGAGGAGTATTGGTACTGACTGTCGATTTGGTGCGTGGAACGCGACAGTTGTGGAATCGGGTTTTGGATATTGAGGTGGAAGATTTGAGTGTCCATGGCACGGTTGAGGATTTGATCGAGGAAGCAGCGGACTGTGGTTTGACGCTCGTACATCAGGAACTGTGCCCGGTGTCGACGGAACATCACGACATTCTTGGATTGGTGTTTGAGCGTTGCCGTAGATGAGCCTAGTTCTCGGTTTTTTTATTTAAATACGCCCCATTTCTAATGAAGTCTTCATGCGGATCCGTAGTCCTGGATGAAACTCTCATTTTTTGAGTGAAGACGACGAGGGCTTTTTGTTGAAACCAATCCGCAATGTGTTGATTTTCTCTGCATTTCTTGGTTCGGAATTGGCGGTCGCTGGGGACACTGGTGATGCGGTAGCGATGGTGGAGAGCATTCAACAATCTGTCCGGAACCAAAAAGGTCAGTTGCGGTTTTGTTTTGAACAGCGATTGCGTGCGATGCCGAGTTTGTCGGGTACTCTGGTGGTGTTGATGGAGGTCGCTAAGGGAGGCGTGAACAGTGTGAGCGTTCTAAGCAACTCCACAGGTGATCGAGTTCTCGAAGATTGTTTCCTGACTCAGATTAGTGACTGGGTTTTTGAGAGTGAGATCGATTTGAGTGTCGAATACCCTTTTCATCTATCGGCTTCCAAAGCCATGTAGTTTGTTATTGGAAGTCTCGACTTTTTGTATTGATTGTCTGTTCCGAAAGTGTGTGAAAACGATAGGCGATTACGCTGATTGCTTCCCGTTCTTTTTGCAGCTTTCCTTCGATAAGGAGCATGTTCTGATGTCGAATCAGTGAGCGTTGTCGAGCATAGACCTTGGGCCACACAACGATATTCAAGATTCCAGTCTCGTCTTCTACCCCAAGAAAGATGACGCCTGAGGCAGTGTGAGGTCGCTGACGGTGGGTCACAAGTCCGGCCACTAGGACACGACTTCCGGAGGGTTTGTTCGAAAGGTCGAGGATTGTTGAAGCCCCTTCTTTTTGGAGCCATACCCTTGATAGTTCGATGGGATGACTTTTAAGCGACAGACCAAGGTGCTGGAAGTCGAGTTGTACAGCCTCGTGCTGGTCTGGTGGCGTAAAACGTACATTATCTTTGGGTGTGTCAATGGTTCGGATCAGTGGACCGGACCAAAGTCCTTGAATCTGCCAAATGGCTTCACGCCGACTCCAGTTGGCTCCGGAAAACGCATCGGCACGAGCAAGTCGTAGTAGTTCATCTTTATGAAGAGAGGCGTTCTGTAGTATTTGCAGTTTGTGTCCTATAGGACAGCGCTTACGAGCGTCGATGAGTTTTTCTGCGCTTGTCTTCTGAAAGCCTTTGATTTGACGTAGCCCCAATCGAATGGCGTGATGTTTACTTTTTGAAGTGGCTTCTAATGTTGCGTTCCATTGACTCTGGAATGCACATGTTGGTCGTACTTCTACCCCTTGACGTCGCGCTTCTTTCACAAGAGATGCCGGACTATAGAAGCCCATTGGTTGAGAATTCAGTAGAGCGACGGTGAAGGCATCAGGGTAGTGGTGCTTTAGCCAAGCTGAGACGTAGACAATTAGCGCGAAAGATGCCGCGTGAGATTCCGGGAATCCGTATTCACCGAAGCCCAAGATTTGTTTGGCGATCTGATCGGCATATTCGGGACAAATACCCCGTTTTCGCATGTTTGAACCCAGCCTTTGGATCAGTGGTTTGAGACCACCGTTTTTTCTCCAAGCACCCATCGCTCTCCGCAATTGATCGGCCTCGCCTGCACTAAAACCACCGACAGTCATCGCCATTTCCATGACTTGCTCTTGAAAAATCGGTACACCAAGGGTCCGTTCTAAAATCGGTTTTAGAGAGGGGTGAGCGTAGATGATTGGTTCTTTGCCATTCCTACGGTTGAGATATGGATGAATCATCCCGCCTTGGATTGGCCCCGGACGGACAATCGATACCTCGATAATGAGGTCGTAAAAGCATTGGGGTCGCATACGAGGCAGCATGCTCATTTGGGCACGCGACTCAATTTGAAAAACTCCGATGGTCTCTCCCCGAGAGCACATTGCGTAGACGTCGGGGTCTTCTTGCGGGACGTTGGCTAAGTTGAGAGAACGATGGTGGTGCTCCTCGATGAGCGTGAAAGATTTTTGTATGGCGCTCAACATGCCCAGAGCGAGGCAGTCGAGCTTGATGAATCCCAACGCATCGATATCGTCTTTGTCCCATTGGATGACGGTACGACCAGGCATTGATGCAGGTTCGATGGGGACGCGTTTCTTTAGGCTGGAGTCTGCGATCACAAAACCACCACTATGGATGGATACGTGTCGTGGTAGTCCGAGTAGTTCTTGCGATAATCTTAGGCAGTGTCTGACACGCGGATCTTCAGGGTTTAGACCCAGTTTTTGTATTTCCGTATCGTCGATATCGATGTGTTTCCATCGCTCGATCCCTTTGGCAAGACGTGCCACCTGGTCCAAGGATAGGCCGAGCGTTTTGCCGGCGTCTCGGATGGCCGAGCGTGGCCGATAAGAAATGACGGCATTCACCATTGCAGCTCGTTCTCGACCGTATTTTAGGTAGATTGCTTGGATGATTTCCTCCCTCCGCTCATGCTCGAAATCCACATCAATATCTGGGGGCTCACCGCGCTCTTTGGAGATGAATCTCTCGAAGAGCATGTGGCTCTGGGATGGGTCGACGGATGTAATTCCCAAGGCAAAACATACGGCGGAATTCGCTGCGCTTCCCCGTCCTTGACATAGGATTCCACGCTCCCGTGCCATGCGGACAATGTCGTACACGGTGAGAAAATATGCGGGAAAATCCAACGCTTCGATTAGCGTCAATTCATGTTCGACCTGAGTTCGAACTCCAGGAGGGGTTCCATTGGGGTAGCGGGTTTTGAGTCCAAGGAGCGTTCGGTTTCGCAACCAACTCATTGGTGTATGTGGACTGGGTACAACCTCTTTGGGATAGGTGTAGTGCAATTGATCGAGGGTGAATTGGCATCGTTCGACGATCACAAGGCTCTGTTGAATCCAATCGGGGTGATTGGGAAATTTTTGTGCGATCTGAAGGCCGCTTTGCAGGTGTCGCTCTGCATTCGGGTGGAGTCTGGTGCCGGCTTTATCGAGTGTGGTCTTTAAGCGTATACATTGGAGGACATCTTGTAGATGTTGACGCTTGGGGTGGTGTTGTAGTGGACGGGCTGAAGCGACAATGGGGAGATTAAAGCGTTGTGAACTGCGAATGATGTGACGCATACGTCGCTGGTCTTCTGGCACAAACTGTCGCGTCGCAACCAAGAACACTCGATCTGGGTAATGTTCGACCAACATCGCGAGCTTTGTTTCTCTCTCAGGTGTGCACCATTTCCAGTCGGCCAAGACCAGAACCTCTCGATTTTCTACAAATAGATCGGTGGCTTGGAGTTGCGCGATGCCCTTGGGTGTGAGGGCGTGAGCCTGGGTGATCAGTTCGCATACATCACTCCAGCCTTGCTCGTTTTCCGCTAGAAACCCGAGTTCTGGGAGTTTGTCTATGTCGAGGAGCGTGCCGTGTAGTAGGGGGATCTGTCGTTCTTTGGCGCTTTTCCAGGCGCGCACCATTCCGTAGACTCCGCCCCGGTCACACAGACCCAAAGCCCGAAGTTGGAGTTTCTCTGCACTCTCGAGCATCTCTTCAGGGAGCGATGCCCCTTCGTGGAAAGAAAAGGCGCTTTGTGCGAAACACTCGGCAAATTCCATAACAATACCTGAACATATGTTCAGTATAGCATGCGTGTTTCCTTTCGGGGATACTCACACTCCTTAGCAGCCGGTTAGGGCATTATGAGAGGGCCGTTCTGATGTCTGAGTTGTTTTTGAGCACCATTCTTGTCGGGATTGCGGTGGTTCTCTTCGGCTTCTTGATGCTGCTCAAGCCTTCTTGGTTTCTTGCCTTTTCGAAGGCGAGGCTTGAACCTCATGGAGGGTTGGACCCAAAACTAAAGCCTGTTTGGCAGCGCTGGCACCAACGCAGTGCGGTGTTCTGTGTGGGGGTGGGATTTGTGATGATTGTCAGTGGGAGCTTGCGCACGTGTCGTTCCCATGGTCCGTTCTCTCCCGGCGCTTCTTTATCAGATCGGTTGTCGGCCTTCTCAATGCGTTGTGAGGTGGACCGCGTGACATTGACCAATCAACACGACAGTCCGATTTGGTTGGCCTTATCCCAAGCGAGTGTGTTCCGCGCATCTACTATTCGTACGTCGGATGAAGCTGTGGTGGAGTTGGAGAATGGTTGGGTAAGCAAGGAGCCTGTGGAGGATGCGATAGCTGTTCAATTGAACATTGCCGAGCGGATACGGATTGACGCACAAGACAGTGTAAGTGTCCCTTTGTTTGGTTTGTCTTCTGCAGATTGCGGAGGCGGAGTGAGTAGCTTTGCTGAAAACCATGGGCCCCGAGAACTGCGTGTAGACCATCTCCGGGACGCACTTTTATCCTGCGATCGCTTGCAGTTGTACGTGGGACTTTCGGATAGCTTTGTGTTGGAACCACCCGGTGTCGGTTGGCGTCTTTGTGCGTTCGAAAAGTGAGCTATTCGAACCAACCGTGAAGCCACCATCGATGGGTTTTGTTGTCACGAAAAACCCAAAAACTCTGGTCGCCTTCCACATCGATTCGCCAATAGCTTCGATCAAAATCATCTTGGTTCCACCAGTCGCCAGAGAGTCGCTCGGGACCTTTTGCAGACCGGACGGATAATGTTTTACTGTTCACTGTAATCGCGTGAAAGCTGGTTTTATGAGAAGTATGGACAGTGATTGCCGTGGGAACCTTGAGCATCAAGGCGGGTCGATACCTATTTCGATGATTTGGGGAATGTTGGGTCTCGAATGGCAACCAGGCTTTTTCAGGAAGATGCCGGTCACAGACAGCGGAGAAAAAGATTCCTGTATTGCCGAATCGCTCTTCGAGTCGACTCCAGAGTACGGTCAGATCTTCTTGGCTCTCATTGTGATCCCACAGATTGTTTTGTTGATGAACATATGGTGTGAGATTGTGCGCTTCTATCGAGACTTCCTCAACCCCATCGGGGAATTGCGAATTTGAAAAGTGTTGCCTTAGAATCGACGAAAAGCTGTGGGGGCTCTGGCTCGGTTGTATCAGTCGTAGCTCAATATGTTGTACAGTTTGATTCTCGAATTTAAGCATCAACCGTAATCCAGATGCCCCTTCGTTTTCGTGGATTAGCGATTGGCTGATTGTATTCGATAGTGATGTGACTGCTTCAGCAAGTTCTTTCAAAGTGGATGCAGGAGTTTGAAAAAAATAATGGTGGTGGTGAGCTGCTTTAATCGGGGTGTTAACTTTTGGAGTTGAGTGGTCTCGAACAGATCGGCATGTTTTATGTATCTCCACTAGTTTTTTCCCGTAACGATGAGCGACACTCGCCGGGGGGATTTGAGCGAATTCTCCAGCAGTTCGAATACCGACAGAAAAGAGGGAGTCTAGTATGCTTTTCTCGATGGGCAGAAAGTCCAGTGGCAGGTCGACTAAAACCTCTTTTAGGCGTTGAGTTGGTACGACACGGTGTGAGTCGGTCCATTGTGCGAGCGCTTTGGCTGCAGTAGCCGAGCCAACTCTGTCTCCATCGACGATCCATATGCGTGACCAATGTCCGAATCGGCGTAAAAGACGCATCGCCATTTCAACACATGCGTTTTCCCCACCAAGAAGATGGGAGGTCTTTCCTATCGGGGCACAGATAGTGTCCGGTAGTAGGCAGTAGGGGTGTGCGGATAGGGATTGGAATTGCATACACAGCGACTGGAGGTCTCGCTGTTCTGCGTCGGCTTCATGCAAGCATTCGAGATGTAGTTGAGGCAGAATGGCACGCGCTTCTGTGGACGACATACCGATTTGCACGCCGGCATCTCTTGCACCTCGGCTCGTTGCAATCACACGAGGTATGCCGCGAATCAGTTCAGTGAGTACAACCGATTCGTGCGGCGTCCATCCGCAACGCTCAAGACGAAAATATGGCAGCCATGCCACCAACAATCGGTCACGACTGGAGGGGAGTTTCGATGACTGCGGGGACGCAGTGCGTTGATTTTTAAAAGGAAGTTTGGACATGAGGGTACCTGAACATATGTACAGTACTCTCTGACGGTGAGTGGTGTGGTCAAAAATCGTCCTTCAAGAGGGATGATTTACTCCTATGAGGGGTTGAGTTGCGTCATTCACGAGAAGTATCCGTGTTTATGGGCTAAGGAATACCTGTGCGACTTCCAAAACCAACGCGAAGACAAGTCCTTACGATCGGGTCACTGATCACCGGTGGCACGTTGGTGGGGGGCTTTTTATGGCTGCCGAGTGCAGCCCCTGGAAAGCAGGTGCTATCCGCAGATGAATTGTCCATCATCGGTGCATTGGGTGAGGTTTTTTTTCCTGAGGGAAACGCGATTGGGCTGAGTTGGAGAGACGTAGAATTGGAGAGTGGCGTCGATCAGTTACTGTCCGAAACCATTGCGCCTAATCTGGTAGACCCTTTTCGCTATCTACTTCGCTTTGTGGAGTATGGAACCATCGCTGAGACGGGTTCGCGGTTTACACGATGCTCGGTCAAGCGGAGAGCGGCTTTATTGGAAGACTGGGGTCGACCAGGATCGAAATACCGCAGTGGTGGAATGAACAGTCTCAAGTCCATTTTGGGAATGGCCTATTTCAATCACCCGCGGGTCTTGGATGCGGTGGGTTGGCGATCGATGTGCTCTGTGCCAGTGAGGGAAGGATGAGTTTCCAGCCAGGCAAGTTTTCAGTGGAAGACCGCTTTCCGGTGCAGACGGTGTCAGCGGATGTTTGTATCGTGGGCGCGGGTGCGGGAGGGGCGGCGACCGCGCTCGCTCTTGCTGAGTCTGGCCGTACCGTGGTGGTTCTGGAAGAGGGAAGGCATTGGGAGACCCATCAGTTTCGTGCGAACGTTCCGTGGGCATTGAAGAATTTGTATGCGGAGCGCGGTGTGCGAACCGCGATAGGCAATACAATTATTCCTGTGGCTGCTGGCAAAGGGGTGGGCGGTTCTACGTTGATCAATTCAGCGATTAGTTTTCGGCCACCGGAGGACCGTCTGTTGTCATGGAGGCGGGACAATGGTCTTGATCCCAATGGGGAATTGTCGGGCCTTGTGGAGCGCGTTTGGCGTGAAGTAGGTGTGACGGTCAATCCTCCCGCAGTGCAGAGAGAGAACAATTTGGTATTCAAGAAAGGGGTCGATCGCCTTGGGTGGGACGGCCATTTTATGCCACGTTCTGCGCCCGGTTGTGTCGGGTGTGGGATTTGCCAATTGGGTTGTCCGACAGGCGGTAAGTCTTCTGTCGATAGAACCCTGCTTCGCCGTGCTATCGATACGGGCCTCGTGGCTGTTCATGCTGATTGCCGTGCTGAAAGCGTCCGTACTTCTTCTGGTCGGGTACAGTCTGTGACGGGTGCCCAGATCGATCCAGAGACACATGATTCGATTGGAAAACTGCATGTGAAGGCCAATGCTTTCGTGATTTCAGGCGGATCGGTGGGTTCTCCACGTTTTTTATTGGCCAATGGATTGGGGGATCCTGATACAGCGGGCAAGCACTTGAGTTTTCATCCCGCATCGGGTGCCATGGCGCTATTTGACCACTCGATTCGACCTTGGGAGGGCGTCACGCAGGGGTATTATGTGGATTTTAAATCCGAGGGGTACCTGCTCGAGACCTATACTGTGACTCCCGATCAGTACTACATGAGTCTTCCCTCAAAATTGGGAAATGAAAGCATGGCGCTGATGGCCGACCTCGAGAAAATGGCTTCCTCGGGTGTGATGGCCAATGGTTGGGATTCTGAAGGGCAGGTCACCCTGAAGTCGTTGAGCTATCATTTGTCGAAGAAAGACAAGTTGAAGTTGGTGGCCGGTCTTCGGCGGACAGCGGAGGCATTTTTAGCGGCCGGAGCGAAATCTGTACTGCCTCCCATTAATGGGAGCTCTCCAATCCGGACTCACAAAGAGATTGACGAAGCCCTTCCCAATGATGTCAACGTCGCGGATCTCTTTGTGTATTGTTCGCACATTATGGGGAGTTGTCGGATGGGAAAAGAACCCTCGAACAGTGTTGTGAACCCTGAAGGGCGGGTTTGGGGTTGGGAGAATCTGTATGTGTCTGATTCTTCGGTGTTTCCGGGTTCTCTTGGTGTAAACCCACAGATTACGATTATGGCTGTGGGGCTTCTCTTGGGTGCCGGAATTGCTGCGTCTACCTAGGCGCTGAAGGGCTGCTGTCCAAGGACAGCGCTAAGATTGCGTTCCAGTAGATTCGAAGACCGAGTGCCAGGTTCTCCATGGACAGTCGTTCGTTGTGGCCATGCATTCCCAATAGTTCTTCCTCGCTCATCATGAATGGCGCCAAACCATATGCATGGACGCCTTTTTGTCGCAAATAAACAGAATCAGTAAAGCCGACTGAGATTACAGGGCCCGCAACAGCACCGGGCAACGCAGCTTCACTGGCGTTTTTGAGTGCTGTGAATACAGGATCGTTCAATGGACTCACACGAGCTTCTTTGGCACTCAGTATCTCTAGTTGGATCCTTTTGTCATCGACGATGGACTCGATTCTGTTGAGCATTTCTTGGGTGGTCGTGCCAGGGAGAATTCGGATGTCGAGTATTGCGGAGGCTTGAGAGGGAATCACGTTGGGGGCAACGCGGCCTTCCAGTCCTGTGAGATTGATGGTGTTTGAGGTGCCCGCGTTCGCAAGTGGCTGTTCACGAATTCGTTTTTTTAGTAGCATTCGGACTAGGCGGGGTTGCCGCAGTATCCATCCAGTAATTCCGCCTTTTTGCCGTCCTGCTTGATCGAGGAGCTGGTAGAAGGCATCGGGTGGAGAAAATGCTTCTTGGTGAAACCGGATTCGTTGTAAGGCGGCGAAGAGTATATCGGTGGATTGTTCAGGGCGCGGTGTTGAACCATGACCAGGGCGTCCTTTTGCCGTCATCTGGAGCCATAAGACGCCTTTTTCTCCGACTGAAATTGCAAAAACATCTTGGCCGGGAAAAAGAAGGTTCTTGACGCCGAGCCCGCCTTCATTGATGGCATGGGTGCACTGAATGTCTTCCCAATGTTGGTCTAAAACGTGTTGGACACCGCCATTTTCTACTTCCTCATCGGCAAGAGCCAGAAGAACGATATCTCGTCGAAGCGGTACGTTGAGGCGATGGAGTGTGCGCAGAATTTGTAGTTGTATAGCGCCCGTGCCCTTCATATCGATGGCACCTCGACCCCAAATGGCATCGTCAGTAATTCGTCCTGAAAATGGAGGGTTTTTCCAGGCCTTGGGTTCCGCAGTGACGACATCGATGTGGCTTACAAGGCAGAGAGCGCCCTCTTCTCCAGAACCCGGTAGCTTTGCGATTAGGCTGGCGCGATTCGGTGCGAAGGAAACAATTTTACTTTCAATACCGTCACTAGTGAGCACACTGGCAAGGAAATCTGCTCCTTCTGATTCATTGCCAGGGGGGTTTGTTGTATCAACTTGGAGATATTGAGAGAGTAAGAGCGAAGCTTCTACTTCCATTTCAGCAAAATCGACTTTCTTGTTCCAGTCGATTTCGGGCGCTTCTGTACCTACAGGTGAGGCCGTAGAGAGAGATATGAGCCAGAGAAGTGAGTACATCAGACTCTGATTTTACTCCCATTCCTCCAAGAGTTCACGTAGAACTCGAGCGAGATTACCTCCAGCTTTACGTGCCGCTGCTTTGACTTCATCATGATGTAGTGGTTCTCCGCTGAGGCCGGCGGCGAGGTTGGATACCATGCAGAAGGCCAGTACAGGTACACCCATGTGATTGAGCGCGATGCACTCTGGAACCGTGGACATGCCCACGGTACTTACACCCAGTTGAGCAAAGAGTCGTACTTCAGCAGGTGTTTCGTACGATGGGCCCGTCGTTGCGAGATAGACGCCGCTTCCTATGCGGACACCGCATCTTTCCCCGGCTTCCCTTGCTTGTTGTCGCAGGTCGGGATCATATGCTTGCGTCATGTCTGGAAAGCGCGGACCCAGCGTATCGATATTGGGTCCGGTCAGTGGGTTACAGCCCATGAAATTGATGTGGTCTTCGATGGCCATGAGGTCGCCGACTTCTAAACTGGTATCAATGGCTCCAGCGGCGTTTGTAAGGACAACCCGCTTTACTCCCCACTGGGCCATCGCTCGAACATTTCGAACGACCTCCTCCATGCTGCGGCCCTCATAGACATGAATCCGACCCGACAGTAGGGCGACTTTCGATCCACCGAGCTCGCCGACTACCAGTTTTCCGGCATGCCCGCTTACGTTGGTGGTTGGAAGGCCCACCTTGTTGTAGGAGACGCTTTCGGTATCTTTTGCGGACTCTACAAGACCGCCGAGTCCGCTTCCAAGCACAATAGCCGTGGAAGGCGCATCGCCGAAGTTGGTCCGTAGGGCGGATACCGCCTGATCTAGAAGCGTTGTGGTCAAGTTGATTCGGGGCTTCGTACGTCGACGAGTGTACCTTAGTTGAAGAAATTTCGGGGGATTGGTCCTTAGAATGAAAGCTTTTGGGCGCTCGCTCACTGCTCGGATATATGCCACGCAGGCGTTGGAGTGAATTTGCGTAGACCTGTGCTTGTGACAGCTGGTGCCACTCGGAATCCGATTGATGCAATGCGTCATATCGCTGCTTTTTCCAGTGGAAAAACAGGAGTTCGGATCGCAGGTTTACTTCGTGAAATGGATGCGAGTGTTCATCTTTTGGGGTCCCCGGAAGCAGTGCTCAGGGCAGGCGATTCTCTTTCCACTGAAACCTTCTCTAGTACGCGAGATTTAATGGGGCGAATGCAGAGCTGGCTGGAGAAAAACCCTATCGGTTGGGTAGTTCATGCCGCGGCCGTTGGCGATTATGAAATGGATCCGAGTCCAGGGAAGATTGAGTCGGGAGAAGATGAACTGGTCCTACGTCTTCGTAAAGCTCCAAAAATTATTGATCAGCTCAAGGTTTGGGCTCCAGAATGCAAACTCGTAGGTTTCAAAGCCGCGAGTCCGAACACCTCTATGGAAGCGTTGATCGGTCGCTGTCGTGAATTGGGCTTTCGGACTAGATCCAATTGGGTTTTCGGAAATGTCATTGGGGACATTGAGACCACAGCCACGATTGTGGACCGGTATGGAGCCGAGAGCTTTGTCGAACGTGAAGCAGCGTTTCGAGTGTTGTGCTCAAAGATTGTGGTCTGATTACTTCGCGTAGATGTGTGTGCCTGCGTTTCCTTGGAGCGCATCTCCTAATTTTTCGGGACTGGTAATGATGACCTCATCACCCCCCACTCTCAAAAACTGAAGTGCCGAACGAATTTTCGGCGCCATGCTTCCCTCGGGGAACTGCCCGTCTTTAAGGTGAGCTTCCATGTCGAGAAGACTCGCCTGGTGAATTGGGCGAGCTTGGTCAGTCCCAAAGTCGACCATGACTTCATCGACACCGGTCAGACAAACGAGTCGGTTCGCTTTTACAAGGTGAGCAAGGAGGGCTGATGAGCGGTCTTTGTCCACAACGGCTTCTACGCCAACGAGGTGTTCACCGTGTCGGATCACTGGGACTCCTCCTCCGCCACATGCAATCACGGTAAATCCTTGACGCAGCAGGGTGTGAATAGCGTCTTTTTCGAGGATCTCGTGTGGTTGCGGCGACGCGACGACACGACGCCATCCCCGTCCCGGATCCTCTTTGACTATCCAGCCGAAGTTCACCGACTTCGTTTCTGCTTCTTCTTTTGAGTAAAAGCGACCAATAAACTTCTGGGGTTTCTGGAATTCCGGGTCGCTGGCATCGACGAGGACTTGCGTCAGTATGGTGATAGTCGGTCGTTTAGCGATGGACTCGATTGCTTGTTGTAGCATCATTCCCATCTGGCCCTGGGTGCCCGCTACCGCTACATCGATCGGGACTTCGGGCACCTCCGCGCTGCAGAGATCGGAGCGCAGTAGAATACGACCTACTTGTGGTCCGTTGCCATGGGTCAACACCAATTGTTCATCCTCAGGCAGTTCTGAAATGATCAATGCCAATGTTAGAGCGCGTTGCCATTGCTCTTGGATGCTGCCTTCCTCTCCTGGTCGGATCAGTGCATTCCCACCGACTGTGAGTACTGTACGCTGGGGTTGTTTTTCTCGATGCGCCACCGGTTCACCGTGTGTGTGGAGAGTAGCATTGATAGTTCAGCAAAACATTCCTGTGGATGAAAAGCACCCTGTCTTGCTGAAAGCTCGACAGATTCCTCTGTGGAGTACTTTCTCCTTCATTGAAGTCCCATCGCAATCCCGTTACGCTGGTGCTGGGCAGGGGTGGCCTATCGGAGTCGCATGCAAGACACCCCGCTCATCATGATTAAGGACATCGATACCCTCGCCAAGGCATGTAAAGAAATGCAGGGCGAACCGGTACTCGGGATCGATACTGAAAGCGATTCAATGTACTGCTATCGGGAAAAGGTCTGTCTGATTCAGATTTCAGATAGGAAGCAGGACTACATCATTGATCCGCTGACTGTATCCAACTTGGACCCTTTTTTGGAGTTGTTGGGTGATCCCAATGTGGTGAAGGTTTTTCACGGGGCCGATTACGACATTGTCTCCTTAAAGCGTGATTATGGTGGAGAGATTCCCAATATCTTCGACACCATGATTTCCTCCCAGGTCATTGGGTTGCCCAAAGTCGGGTTGGCGGATTTGGTTGAGAAGTTTTTCGATGTGAAACTCGACAAGAAATTTCAAAGGCACAACTGGGCGAAACGGCCCTTGTTACCCGAGCACCTTGACTATGCGCGAGGTGACTCCCATTTCTTGTTGCCCTTGCGAGAATTGTTGACCCACAAGCTTGAAGCAGCGGGGCGTTTGGGCATTGCCCACGAAGAATTTGGCTTGCTCGAGCAGCGTGAATGGAAGGAGAATCCCTTCGATCCGGATGATTTCATTCGGATCAAGCATTCCTCGGGAATCGAGGAAGAAGGGCTGCGCGTGCTTCGGCAGCTGTATGTGTATCGGGACGAACAAGCTCGAGATATGAATCGGCCGCCGTATAAGGTGATCCCAAATCAGGTTCTCATTTTGTTGGCGCGGAAAAAGCCGACCAAGATCGAGGACCTCAAGCAGATTTTGCGTTCTGGTTCCACGATGGTCCGGAGACATGGCCCCTCGATGGTGGAAGCCATTGAGCGAGGTTTGAAGGACAAGACACCACTGCCCAGCCGAAAGAGGGATACTGGAGCGAAACCGCCTCACGGTGGTCGCGAGACGGAGCGCTTGTTTCAGAAGCTTAAAGTCTGGCGTCAAAATCTGATCAGTTCCAACTCTCTGCCAATGGCAATGGCTGCGTCAAACAACCAACTCAAGGCGATAGCGGGTTGGCGTCCGAAAGATGTGGAAGCCTTGCATGAGTTGCCAGACATTCGTTCCTGGCAAGTCGAGCGCTACGGAGAAGCATGGTTACAGATTCTTCAAGCGTTCGAGGAGGAGTTGGCTCGACCTTCCCGACGTAGTCCACGTCGACGTCGTTCGCGTCGCAGTGGTCGAAAGAGCACCGCGAAAAGCGAATAGGTCTCTGCTAGTTTAGCGCTGCGATGCAGTCGATTTCGACCAGTACATCTTTGGGTAGTCGCGCGGCTTCCACGCAGGCTCGAGCCGGATAGATCGGTCCAAAGTATTCCTCGTATACGGCATTTACAGCCCCGAAGTCCGACAAGTCTTTCAGGTATACGGTGACTTTGAGGGTACGGTCGAGATCGGAGTTTGCCGCGACCAAGACAGCCTTGAGGTTCTGGAGGCATTTGTGGGTTTGAGCGACCACGTCACCTGGAATGACCTCGCCTGTTTCTGCATCGAGTGCGATTTGCCCAGAGCAATACACTAAGCCGTCATATTGAATGGCTTGGGAGTAGGGGCCAATGGCTGCTGGCGCATTGGGAGTGACAATATCTTTTGGCCAAACGCTCATGGGTGGTACACCGCGATGTAGGGGAGGTTTCGGTAGAAGTCTTGAAGGTCGAGTCCATAGCCCACAACAAACTCATCTGGAATCGTGAAACCCACGTAGTCAATGTCTACTTCGACTTTGCGATTGGAGGGTTTGTCGAGCAAGCTTGCGATCTTGATGCTCGTGGGGTTGCGAACTTTTAGCATCCGCATGAGGTATTCCATGGTGAGACCGGTATCGACAATGTCTTCAATCAACAGACAGTTCTGGCCTTCGATGGATTTTTTGAGGTCATGTGTGATCCGGAGGATCCCCGTAGAACGGGTTCCTCTATGGTTACGGGAACCACCGAGAAATTCGCAGCGTACTGGACCCCCGATGGCCCGAACCAAATCCGCCATGAAGAGGAAAGAGCCTTTGAGGACTCCAATACACGTGATGGGTTCGTCGCCGTATTCCTCTCGAATCTGTGCGCCCAGTTCACGGACGCGAGCCTGTAGGCTCTCCTCGTCAATCAATGTGGACAGCCGCGCGTTTTCATTAGACCCAGGCATTGTTCATGACCTCGCCAAAGCCCCCTCCACCGGGGACGATGTATTGTTGATGATTGAGACCTACTTCGTTGCCCCAGTCTGTACCGGGTTCCTGTGCGAGTACATTGGGAGCGGAAAGTCCCCGGTCGAGACGCACCGCATAGATCGAAACGTTGGGGAAGGATTCTGTGATTCGTTGCACGTATTCGGGTGTCACGATCAAATGGACTACGACGAGTTTTTTCGCAGTCCCTTCGACTTCCTGTTGATAGAGTCGTAGCACTTCGGCAGTGGACGCTCCTGTGGCAGCCATGGGGTCAGGAATAAACACGATGGCATCTTCGATGGGTCCACCGATTTTCGAGCCGCTCAAATCGACACCGATCACCTGTCCATCATCTCCTGTCACGCGGTTCATGAAGACATGGTCTTGTCGCACTTGGGCAGGGTCGAGCAAGACATTGAGTGCATCGTAGAAAATACCTCCAGGAAGAATCCCGGCGCGAGCAATATCGACCACCACTGCCTTCTGATGGACATCGATGTGCTCACCCTCGTAGACACCTTCTGGATGGTCGCTCGCCATTCTCGTGATGGTCTTGTTGTGGTGAGTGACCAGTTCACGGCTTGAAATCTGCCCAAATAGCCATGAGAAGAGCTGCTGAACAAGCGTGTTGACTTCGGGTTGAACACACGGTTGAGAGCACAGGCGTGCCAATAGACTCATCGGATAGGGCTGAGAGAGGATGTGCACATTATTCCCATACTGGTGGGACAGTTCTCCGTTTGGTCGGGGTAAGGATTCGTACTGGACGTCGAAAGGCATCGGTTTTCCTTATTCTTCGGAAACGACCCATAGCCCGATCGTCCGATTGATGGTGCCAAGAAGTGACTCTAAGCTGCCTGACAACTCCAGCTCAGCGAAGAAAGGCAGTGGGCCTTGTGCGTCGATTTGAGTAGAAATCAAGGCTTGATGAAGTACATCAATTTCCATGACAAGCGCCAGATGATTCTCAGTGGAAGCACCCGAAATTTTGTCCATTAAGTCGAGCGTGAATTCGAGTTTTGGGTCCATTGCTAACAGACTGGGTAGCATGGATAGTAGATCGCTCGAACGGGACTTGGGATTACTGAGTAGTTCACCGAGAGCGCCTACGGCTTTCCAAGTGTATTGATCACGCAGGACGGCACTTAGGATCGGATCTGCTTCTTGCAGAGGGCTGAGCCCATTGGATTGAATTGAGAAACCTTGGTTCAAGGCTTCCCAGATATCTGCAAAGCTCAATGGGCTGATTCCTTCTGGGAAGGCTGTTTTGTCGACAAAATCCTCAGGAGACAAGACGGGCCCTGAAAATGCTGCCATGGTTTCAAAGAGGGCTGAGCCACCGAGGTCTCGGAGTAATTCTTCCAATGGTTCAGATGCTCGAAGTTCGTGTGGAATGGAGACCAAGTCAACCATTTCAGGAATTCGGGAGTCGCTTCCCTCTCCGAGTGCTTTGAGTACTTCAATCATTGCGATGAGTAGATCGCCGGATTGTGGATCGTTGAGGCGATCGATACTTTTGATGTCAATCACAAACTGTGGGTTGAGGACGGGACAGACCCCCAGTTCGGCCACGATCTCAAGGAATTCCTCTGTCAGAGGAAGGTCCAGCACTTCTCCGAGTAGATCGACACTATCCGTGGTGATCTCCGGATCTGCGCTTGCGATGGCTTCGAACAGCGCGATGGAGAGATTGCCAAGATTGATTTCGTAGGATCCAAACCCCCACTGAACCTTGCATGAAATAGGTGCGTTGGCGTTGTGGAGTAGTCGGAGCAGTGAAACAAGCGACGAATCCTCGTTCGGACCCAAAGTCCCACCCGCTGCATCGACAGTACCGAGATAGCGCATTTGTAGTGGCAGCGTACGCAGCGAACCCCTCTCGCTCAGTCGCGTCATCGCGTCCAGTACGCGGTCTTGTGCTTTTTGATCCTCAAAGAGATCTCCTACGGCCTCTTCGGCAAGGCGTAGGGCATTTTTGCCATCGGATGTTGTGTGTAGCATCAAGGCTTTGGCGAAATCTTCAATGGAGTTGCCAGTGGCTTGCGAGGTCCGGTCGTTCTCTGGGCTTCGAGCGGATTGGATTGCGACACCGATGTCGGTGAGGAGGGCATTGATGCGGTTTTGAAAGCCCTCGTCCGGACTTTCTATCAATCCAGACAGGGTGTACAGCAGGGAGAGGAGGGTCTCTGAGTTTTCGTCTGTTGATGCAGCATCGGGAGAACTGTTGTCCAACTGGGCAATCAGTCCTGTGCGCAGCGCTGAGAGCAGTGGCGCTAAGACACCGTTATCGATGGCACTTTGACTGCTGGGGGCCGGATTATCGGCGAGGACGCTGTAAGGTTGAGCGTAGGTGAGTTCGACACCGTTTTTAAGAATCTCCTCGAATAAGCCGGTGTCCGATTGCAACCATTCGAGTAGAGTCTCTGCCGCCCCGAATACATCCAGGTCGCTCTTTCGTAGCGATTCCACGGCTCTGGCAAGATGGATGCCGGCTTCGACGCCGTCTCTTGCAGGGGTTGTGAGTGCATCCACCATCGGCATGAGTGGATCCAGATTGCCGTTCTGATTGAGGCAGTACGCCGTATTTTGAATCTCGGTGCTCGAATCAACATCGAGGCCATCGAGCAGGTTGACCTCGTGGCAGGCACCGCCGGCTTCAAGTTGTTCCCACCACGGAGCCTTCGGTTGAACGCAAGAGTTTAGGCCGAGGATCGGAGCCAGCACCAATAGGCAACGCTGCATTCAATCGTCTCTAAATCAATCGAACAGCCACCGGATACCGGTCGACATGGATGCGCCGTGAGTCAGTCCCTTGCGGTATCTCGCTTGATAGACGATTTCGGCATTGATTTGAAGTTCTTTGGAGATGGCGTAGTGACAGCCGGGTCCAAATTGTACTTGGACATATTCCGTACTGTCTTGGGTCAGAATACCAGCACCCACCGAGGGGAGGAGACTGACTTGGAAGCCCATTGGGTCGCCCCAGACTCGCCACTGGAGCCCGGCACTGATGGTTCCGCCTTGGCTTGGGCCACACGGGGTTTGTGCATTGGCGTCGTCACATGGCAGACGAGCTGTAATTTGTGTGGGGGCGTCGCCTGAGAAATCTTCCTCTGGAATCGTCACAGAGGATTGAGCAGGCGAGTCGCTGATGTAGGAGAATTTCATGATGCCGATGAGAGCGTCATCTCGGTCTCCCAGAATAGCTTGAAGGCCTACACCCCAGGTGGGCTGTTGCTGCATTTCCTTGAACTTTTGTGAGTTGGCGTCAAAGAAAATGACTTGCTCGCCTTGGGTTCCAGCAATCAGATCAAGTCCCAGTCCGCCAGCTTGAGCGGTGGGTGTGGTCAATGTTCCGGCCAAGAGGCCGAGGGCTGTGCAGCTAAGAAAGCGCATGGAGTTCACTCCGCGAGACGGTTTTACATGGCAATGTATAGGCCAAGAATTCGAGTTGAGCAAGGACCAAGTGTTGTTCAAGAGCACCGTTTAGAGGCTCTTTACGTCTCAGGGCCCTAATTTGAGGCCTCTGCGGTGTCGGCAGGGGTTTCGGGTTCTTCGATGGTAAAGCGTAGACCGTTGGAGTTTCCGTAGAGGTTGTATAGGGTGATTTCCACCTCACCGGGATCCAGAGCGGGCAAGATAAAGCGAAGTGTTTCACTACAACTGTCCTTACACAAAGCATCGCAGGCATCACAGTCCCCACACGCATTGCAGTCCGCGTCTAAGCGGCAGGAGTCGCAGGTTTCGCAGTCGACACGATCAACCGAGAGGATCTCTGCAGAAACGCCGCCTACAAAGACTTGGCTGTCTTCCTTGGTCGTCAGAGGGTTGGCGACCAACTCGACTTCAGCGTCGGGGCTGCCAGAAGCGGGGTTGGTTGTCTCCAGTACGATTTCACAGCTACGGCCATAGCTGGTCGAGCTTGTTTCGCAGGTGCTGGCCGTCAAGCACAACGTGGAGAGCAACAGAACAAAGCATTGGGTTGTTTTTGACATCGTCAAAACTCTACGGACAGGAGGTCTTCGGTGGATTGTTGGCCAATCTCAACGACAGGACCTGTGGGAACGGTTTCGGGCACAAAGGGAATCAACTTGCCACCGGAGGCAACCACCCGGCCATTGGTCTCGTCGATTTCATGGAAAGTAACGTCTGGGATTGGTCCGAAGGGACCACTTTTTCCATTTGGATACGCGGCGCGCATGTAGTCAATCCATATGGGTAAGGCCATACTTGCGCCATCGCTTCCGTAGCCCATGGATTTGGGCTTGTCGTAACCAACCCAAGTAGCGACAACGATGTCGGGGCTAAAGCCAACAAACCACGCATCAAAGTAGTCGTTTGTTGTTCCTGTTTTTCCGGCGAGAGCGAGGCCAGGTAGGGCGTAAGCTGCAGGTCGTCCTGTGCCACGCCTGGCCACTTCTCGGAGAAGCCAGGCAGTAATGCCGGCGACAGCGGGTTCCATGACCTGCTTGAACACAACGGGTTCGTGTTGTTCGAGAACGCGCTCGTCTCTATCTCTGACTTCTTCAATGAAGTAGGGTTCGACCAATGTGCCGTATGTTGCAAACGTAGAGTAGGCTCGGGCGATTTCAAGCATAGAGATGGAGGGTGTCCCCAATGCGATTGCATTACCGTAATAGTCTTCTTCGCGTAGCGACTCAATGCCAAGCTGTCTTGCCGTCTCGGTGATCAGTGGAACACCTGTCCGTTCTGCAATGCGTACGGCCACGCTGTTCAGCGACAGTGCCAAGGCCTTTCGCATTGTGATTAAACCCAAGTAGCCTTTGCTCGAATGACCTCCTGGTTTCCATAGTCGGTCGCCGCTTGAGTTCTGCGTAAAGGGGGCATCCAATAGTAGGCTACCTGCGGTGAGGCGTTCGCCAGGGGCTTTGCTGATGTCTCCAAGAGCAGCCGAGTACACGATGGGCTTGAAGGTGGAGCCCACCTGACGTTTGGCTTGGATTGCCTTGTTGTACTGTGATTTCGAGTAGTCGATTCCACCGACCATTGCTTGAACGGCCCCGGTGTCCAAATCAAAGGCGAGCAAGGCACCTTCCAGGGCCGGTGTTTGGTACAATTTTGCAGCCGCGATGTTGGCGTTTTGGGCGGCGGTAAGGTCGGAGAGCTCTTGAACTTCAGTCGCATTGTTGGCAACGATTTCGACATTGATAAGGTCGCCGACGGTGAGCACATTCTTCATGTCGCGTTGTCTGCCCGATTTCCAGCTTTGTTTCGGGTTGACTTCCCTTGCCCATTCGGACCATTTCAGTGGAACGATGGCCTGATGGGTGCCCAGTCCCACCATCGCGTGTGTTTTCTCTACTTGAAGGACGATGGCGTCATAGACCTCGTTCTTTGTTAGTGAACGATTTGGAGAATCTTTCGGAGCCGGGTCACATATGCTCCGATCGTCTTCATTATTGGCCTGTTCATTGCTTGAGGTTGGTTTGCACATGAACAGTGGGAAAGGAGTCGTGGTCTTAAAGGCCAATGCCTGGTCTGCAAGAGCTGCCTGTATGGCCTCTTTTCCACCGAGGTTCTTTATCGGTCCCCGCCAGCCGAGATTGCTGTCGGCCGTATGGACTCCATTTACAGCGGCTTCTTGAGCCTGGGTCTGTAGGTCTAAGTCGCAGGTTGTTTTCACGACCAAGCCACTCTGGTACACGGCTTCCCAGCCGTATTTCTCGATCATTTTGCGCCGCACAAATTCAGTGAAGTGTGGTGCGAGAACCTTGGTGGGGTTCTCTGTTTTTATGATCCGCACTTTCTCATTCAGAGCGGCGTTGTGCTCTTCTTTGGTAATCCGACCTTTTTGGAGGAGTTGGTTGAGCACATAGCGGCGTCGATAGTTGGAACGGACCCGGTTCTTGGTGTTTGTGCTGTGTGGATTGATGGCGGGCGCTTGTGGAAGACCTGCGAGTATGGCGGCTTCAGCCAATGTGATTTCATTCACGCTTTTACCAAAGTAGCGCCGGCTTGCTGCTTCAACTCCATATGCTCCCGAGCCAAAGTAGATTTCGTTGAGATACAGAAAGAGAATGAAGTCTTTGCTGTAGGCCTTTTCCATGCGTCGAGCGAGGACCATCTCTTTGATTTTTCGTCCGATGCTTTTATCGAAAGTTCCCGACTCGTTTTGGTGATCGCGTAGGAGGAAATTGCGCGCAACTTGTTGGGTAATCGTAGAAGCACCCTGTGCTTTACGTCCGCGGGCGATGTTGAAAACCGTAGCCCGAATGATGCCAAGATAGTCGATGCCTCCATGACTCTTGAAATTGGCATCTTCGGCATAGATGAAGGCTTCTTGTACGTGTTTGGGGATTTGTTCAATCTGCCGCACGTATCGACGTTCTTCTCTCTTTTTCTTCCGATCGGGTACCGGATAAATCTCTCCGATGACTTTCCCGTTTCGGTCTTCAATGATTGTGACCGTTGCGGGCTGGTAGTTCTTCAACTCACTGACACTGGGCACTTGATTGCCGTAATACCAGAACACGATCACGATAGTGAGAATGCCAAGCAGTCCCATGACGACCGAGCCGATGGCGAATAACTTGAACCAACGTTTTTGATAGAAGCGTGTCTTGGATTCTGAACCAGTTTTTTCCAAAGGTTCAGTGTTGGCGGGGAGCTTCTGTTTGGGTGCTTGCTCGCCCATGTCTGCGGTGTCTTCGCCGGTATGATCTCGCCCTCTTTTCGCTGGAGCAGCTTTGCCCATATCCGCTGTAGTTTCGGGAGAAGAGGTGGTTTCCGCGCCGCCAATGGGTGGGATTTCGGAGATAGGTCTTTCGGTGCTGGGGGCAGGAGGCGTGGACAAGTCTTGATTGCGTGTGTCCTGAAAGAAGGCCTTGCGGTCTTCCATGAGTACCGTGTCTTCATGCACGCTTGAGAACTCAGGCTCTTGTTCAATCTCATTGGTGGGTAAACGTTCCCAGTTGTCTAGACCGGGAAGATTGGTGAGACTGGGATCTTGGGGTTCAATTTTTGGTTCAGGCGATGTGGGCGCGAGTGGCTCGGAGGCTGTCTCGAGGGAGACTGCTGAATGCTCCTCTTCTTCCGTAAAATCGTCTTCTTTGAGGTCACCCGGCCCGGGATCACCCTGGAAACGGATTCCTTTTTTCCGCAAACGCTCCATGAGGCCTGCGGGATAGCTGATGGAAAGCGCAGCCCCGCACCAGCAATGTAAATCGCTTCCCGGCAAGGGGTAGGGTTCGGCCAACTCGTGGCGTCTCTCGCAGTAGGGGCAGGTAATTCTAAGGGCCATCGACCAAGTCCAAAGCCTTTTCTTTTTATCGGATCCGACGTTTAGATGACGTCAATTAACGATTCGAGGGATGTTCGCCCTTCGACAAGTGTTTGGCAAGGAGTATTCTTCCACGCTAGCGCGGTTTTTTTGTGTGAGAAATCTATGAAATACATTCCTCGGTTCGGTTTTGCCTTCGTTGGATTTTCGCTGTGTTTTTTGAGTGGGCCGAATGGTCAAGCGACAGCGTCATCAGAACTCAGCAAGACTGGGCTTTCGTTGGGCTTTGATGCCAGCACGTCCCGTAGCTACAATTTTGTAGCCCTCCGTCTTCTTGATCGTGTTCGATATTTCGTGGAGGACAAATATGTTGACCCGGAGCGTATCGATCCCGCGGCGATGTTTGACGCGGCGCTAAAGGCTGTGGAGTGGAACCAGTCGGGTGTGCTTTTTCAGCGGGAAAAAGACAGTAAGCTGCTTCATATTGCAGTAGAAAATTATCTAACCACCCTTGAAATACCTCAAATTGAGGATCTCAAACTGCTGAGCGATCAGCTCTCCCGGGTGGCTGAGGTATTGGATGCCCATTTGTCGGCTGACATTGAACGGCCGAGTCTGGAATACGCTTTCATCAACGGCATGCTGTCTACTTTGGATCCGCATTCTTCACTCCTTCCTCCGGAGGTCTCCAAAGAGTGGGAAGTTGAGAATCAAGGGGAGTTTGGCGGTCTGGGAATCACCATCCAGATGAGAGACGGTTGGCTTACAGTGCAGTATCCATTGAAGGATACTCCTGCTTTTCGGGCTGGTCTCAAATCAGAAGATCGCATCATCCGAATCGAAGATGAATCGACCATTAATATGGAATTGCAAGAGGCCGTATCCCGGCTCAGGGGGCCCGTAGGTAGTCCGGTCAACATCACGGTTGATCGAGAAGGTTTTAGCCGCCCGAAAGTATTCACGATCGTCCGGGCCACCATTCGGATGAACCCAGTGGAGGGACTGCTGATGGAGGGTGGAATCGGCTACGTTCAAGTAGACAACTTCCACGCAGCAGCATCTCGGGATCTTGCGGCCTTGCTAGCACAGTTGAAACGTCGCAATCGGGGTGAGTTGAAAGGTCTTGTCCTTGATTTGCGGGGAAATCCGGGTGGGTATCTCCACCAAGCCATTGAGATCTCAGACATGTTTCTTTCCGATGGTACGATTGTGTCCACCGTGGAGGGCTCCCGGCGCGATCCAACCTTTGCGAAGCGTGGTGGGACGGAGGGGGATTACCCCGTCGTCATTCTGGTCAATGCGAACTCGGCATCCGCTTCGGAAATCGTTGCGGGAGCTCTTAAAAAACGGCAGCGTGCTGTCATTGTTGGGGAGCGAACTTTTGGCAAGGGCTCGGTGCAGCATGTCTATCCCAACGGAGACGACAGTCGCTTGAAGATGACCGTTTCCAAATATCTGACTCCCGGGGATGAGAGCATTCAAGGTGTAGGGATTTCTCCAGATATTCTGCTGAGGCCGTCCCTTGTGGAGATGGTGGAAGATGAAGAGAATGGCTCGAAAGACCCACTTGTTGCTCTTAATTGGCGGGATCGGGTGTCTCGGGAAGCGGATTTAGATAAGGCTTTTGACTGGGCCAATATCAGTATTGAGTCACCTGTATATGAGGTGCGCTATCTGAGAACCCGAAGCGATGAAGAACGTCAGAGAAGCGATGATCTCCATGTTGCTGATGACTGGGAAGTTCAGTTTGCAAAGGATTTGATTCTCAATGTGACCAACTCGCGCCGTGCCGACATGTTGGTAGCCGCAAGTGATGTGGTTGAGAGAGCGAATAAAGCAGAGTCCGTTCGCATCAACAAGGCCTTCGATGAGCTTGGAGTGGACTGGAGTTCCGGGACACAACCAAAGGCGCCGGATTTGGTCTTGGCGTTGGAGTTGGAAAACGACAAAGTGTTGTCGGGTAAGGATTTGCAGGAGCTTCGTGTCACGGTGACCAATCAGGGCGAAGAACCTGTGTATCAGTTGCTTGCTGAAGCGAAGTCAGAGGTGGGCTTTGTGGATGGCGAGGAGTTTTTCTTTGGAAAGCTCGAGCCCGGAGAACAACGAAGTTGGACTCGAACGCTTCGGGGTATCGATGGCCAAAGTGACCGTCTCTCCGAAGTTGTCTTTTCGTTGCGAGATGGAAGTGGCGTTGACTTCGGAGAGAAGAAAGCACGTCTCTCGATCCAAGGGAACGACAAGCCTGATTTCGCGTTTTCCTTGAGTAGTCGTGATCGTGGTGAAGATTGTGGGGGCAATGGCAACAAAAAACCCGAGAAGGGCGAAACGGTTTGTCTCGATTTGAAGGTGACCAATGTGGGCTCAGGTGACGCACCAGAGGTCTTTGCACGCTTGCGCAACCGTGCGGGTCCCGCATTGGATTTGTCGGTTGGTACCGCAGAGCTCGGAGCCCTTAAGGTAGGTGAAAGCAAAGAAGCGACTTTTGTCTTCGAGGTGCGCGGTGACAAGTCGGTTCTGCCTGTCGAACTGAGCCTGGGGGATAATCAGCGGTACGAATATGACGCGGTGATGCGGGGTGGTTTCTATGACTATTTCGTTCAGGTCCTACCGATTGATCTGCAGCAAGGGAAGGCCACGGAGCTAAGTCTGCATCCGCCATCGGTAAAGATCAGCCGACAACCAGAGAGCCTTGTTGGGATATCTCAAGCGGTGATTTCGGGTGTTGTGGAAGACGAGGGTGGTCTTAGCGAGGTCTTGGTGTTTCACGGCGACGACAAGGTCTTCGTTCAAAGTGGTGGTGAAGAGATTCGTTCATTGCCCTTCACCGTCGACTTGGATTTGAAGGTAGGAGAGAATCTCGTTGTCGTGATGGCTAAAGATAGCGATGGGCTGACGGATATTCGAGCAGTGAATCTTTTTTATGATCCGGAGCACACCGTCACGAAGTCCCCCGGGAATTCGCCTTGATCATCGGAAGGTGTTCACCGCGATAATGGCGTTTGCGGTCAGCTTGCGATCTCCGAGACGGATTTCGGCTTCTGCAGCTCTCACTCGATGGGTCGGTCGCTTGTATTTCCAACTCGCCACCCATTGTTCAATACCGTAGAGATGGTCCCACGGATTGCTGCTGAGGTGGGGTTTTCGGGGCTCCAGCAGGATTTCCAGATCCAAGTTGGGCCGAAAGTCCATTCTGAAGCCGCGTGTCTCTTTGTGGAGAGCGGCTGTGGTTGTGTCGAGTTGTTGCCCGCCGATCATGGCAAATGCAGTGACGTTAGAGCCGAATTGGTCGATTCCGATGAAAAGATCCTTGTCGAGGACAAAGGCCTGGCGCCTTATCTGACCCCGCAGGCCAGGTGGGCTTGTCCCGGAACTGTGTAAGCCGACCGCGAATCCGTTGATGAGAGCGTTTTTTTCGCCCATATGAATAAAACCGTTCATTTCTCCCACAAATAGTGAGCGAATATTCCAGCCCGGGGTTTGGGTTTCAGGGAGCTTGACCAGTGCGTTCTGCAGCTGAATACGGGCATTCATGGCGTCCGAGTTGATCGTCAGCGCCCATCCGGATGGTCCCGAACGAAGTTGGTCTGTTCCGATTTTGATGTGGGTTGAATCTTCCTGGATGGCACCGGCTGTTTCGTGCCGAATGTGCCGGGCTGGAACGTCCTGGGTAGGGACCCAGTCGGTTCGTACATGTCCGCTTTGAGCCACCATGCCGGAGTTGCCTTGCGTGAAGCGAGCGTCAATGAGCGAACCGTCTTGATTGATGCCTAAAATGGTCCAACTGCTTTGTTGATGCGTGCCATTTTCTGGTGTCAGGCATGCGAACAGTAGTAGCCCTATGATCATTTGGGGCTTCCGGGGAGTTGGGCGGATGGTTCCACGGACGGATCCACTGAGGAGGAGTTGGGGTTGCAGAGGTCTTGTGTTCTACGCGACGCGAGAATTTGGTCGAGTTCTTTGTCTTTGGTGTACTGGGCTTCCTGAGGCAATGGGCCCTGGCAGAGAGCAAAGCCGCGGTCCCTGAGATTGTTGAGGCGTGCCTGATAGAGTTCAAGTCCGGCTTGATAGCATGTGTTCTGAAGCATTCCGGTGGGAAGTGTTGCACATCGCGTCCGATCGAGAGGTGACGTGCTGCCATAGGCGAATCGCCAGATGGCGATCCAGGGATCGGGACTTTGGTCGCTCAAGCCCACTTTTTTGATCTCAGGTGTCGCTGATTCGATAATTTCGACAAAGGGTTTGAGGGGGAGGAGCCATTTTTTTAGTCCAAAGGACAGGATGTGCATTCTGCAGTTGTGTTCCAACTCACCGGTGGAGGAACAGAGGTCAGCATTTTTTGTTTTTTCTGCCACACGAAACAGGCACTCGCTGGTCAAGTCGATCTCCTCACACGCCAGTCTAGCAGAATTTGGTTTCAGCTTAGCAACTTGGGGTGCGACTTCAATGATGCAGTCGGATCGTACCGTGCTCTCTTGGATCTCTCGGCAGAGGCGGAGTGCTGGTAAAGCTTCTTTTTTGCTGCGTTTCTTTGCGCTGTTGAAGCGGGCTAAATCTTGTTGAATAGTGGCGGTGTTGGGTGTCTCCGTGGTGGTCGAATCGCTGCTTTTTGCGCAAGCTGCGAGCATGAGGAACACGAGGAGGCGGCAGGCAGTGGCGCAGAGTGTTAGTTGAAATTTCATGTCTGAGCCTACTGGTCCTATTCTTGTCGTCGACGACGAGCCGGATATTCGGCTTCTCGTAGCCATTAACCTTCGGAAAGCCGGATACCGCGTGATTGAAGCCGAGCGCGGTGATGAAGCACTGCGTCTAGCGCAGGAGCATCAACCTGCGCTTATCGTACTCGATCTGATGCTGCCTGACCTGTCGGGTCGTGAGGTCTGTCGCCGTCTGCGAGCGATGCAGGAGACAAAAGCCACACCGGTTTTAATGTTGACTGCGCGCGATGAAGAAATCGACCGTGTAAAAGGTTTTATGGCCGGTGCGGACGACTACGTGACGAAGCCTTTCTCTGTGAGAGAGCTCGTTCTTCGGGTTCGAGCGATTCTGCGACGTGCACCTGCGGAAGGAGACACTTCTTCCCATCTCTTGGATTTCGGTCAACTGCGCGTGGACACAGCCGAACACCGTGCGTTTGTGGACAACGAAGAAGTACCGCTGACGGCAACCGAATTTCGCTTGCTCGTTACACTCGCAGATCGTGCGGGCCAGGTTCAGAGTCGCGGACGTCTACTGCAAGATGTTTGGGAAGCACCGCCAGACCTCAACACGCGTACCGTAGATACCCATGTGAAACGACTCCGGGAAAAACTCGGGGCAGCCTCTGATCGGATCGAAACAGTTCGCGGTGTTGGGTACCGCTTTAGTCGGTAGCTCGTTTCATGCCGCTTACCAATCTCCTCCAGGAGCATGTTTTTGATGCGATTCCCTTCGGGGTTGTTGTGGTGGATAACCACGGTCTTGTTGTTCGTATCAATCCAGCTGTGCGGGAGTTTTTACCGCTTGTCCCAGAGCCGGTTGGAAAGCCGCTGAAGACAGCCATTCCGTGCCAACCCTTACAGCGTGTTCTGCACCATGCCATTGAGGGTGGTGAGGTGGTTGAAAAAGTAGAAGGGATTGGTCGCTATGAATTGTTGCTGCGCGCTAAGCCGCTTGGGGTGAAAGAAGGAGCAGTTGCCGTCATTTATGACATCACAGAGTTGGCGGGAATCGAGCGGGCCCGGTCGGACTTTGTGGCGAGCGTGAGTCATGAGCTTCGCACCCCTGTGACCTCCATTCTCGGTTATGCCGAAACCCTCTTAGACCAGGGCCACCTCGATGAGGGGACGGTCTACATGTTGGAAGCCATTCAGCGTAATGCCGGTCGATTAAGCACGCTTTTCCAGGAACTGCTGCACCTGTATCGTATTGAGTCCTACGGCGGTGAGCTTCCGATGGAGACTCTCAGTATCCGTGAACTCGCTTTCAATGTGGTAGCGCATTGCTTGGATCAGGCGGAGCGAGAAGGGGTTCAACTCACATTAGATGAGGGTGAGGACGTCGATGCGCTGGTTAACCGTGAGGCGTTCGGCCATATTCTTGGAAACCTCGTGAACAATGCCATCAAGTACACCGGACGAGGTGGATGGGTCTGTGTGACGATTGGGCGGGACGAACAGGGGCCGTGGGCTGAAGTGAGAGACAATGGACCGGGAATTGATCCGCTATACCGCGAGCGGGTTTTTGAACGCTTCTTTCGTGTTGATAAGGGGCGGGCGAGAAAAGATGGGGGCACCGGACTTGGGTTGGCCATCGTCAAACATCTGTGCAAGTCGACCAAGGCTTCCGTAGAGTTGCAGTCTGTATTGGGCCACGGAAGCTGTTTTACGCTTCGGTTTAGCGATTAATCCACCACCTCTACCTCATCGCGCTTCACGCGTTGAATCAATGCAGTGAGGCGTTCGTAGGTAGCGGGGTCGTCTTGGTACACTCCGCGAATCTGTCCAACGAGATCTTTGGCCCGGCGAAAGCCGCCGACAAGCTGTCCAGACATGTCCGTATCGGAATGGTAGAGCTCCGATAAATCAACGAGCGATACGCCTCTCGCCCAAGCTGCTCCAAAAAGCATCAAATCGGGTGTCCAAGTGGCCTCGGTATTGGTGACTTTTTCTGCTTGTTGAACGATGTCACTGTAGCGAATTCGGTTGACTTGTTTGCCAAGGGCTCTCGCGGGGCCGTGAAGGCGATCGCGAAGACGCACGCCTTTCGGCAAGCGATTGGTCATCGCGCAGCAGAGTCCATAGAGAAGCTCGTCGTTCATTTCTTCAATGAGTCCCGAGAGAATCAATTCCGTGGTGAATATTTCCTCGATTTGAATGTGTTGGAGGACTTTTGCACCCGCGTTGAAGCTTCCATCTTCGCTCAGATAGCCAATGTTGGTCAGGAACTGCTTACGGTGTAGGAAATCGGACCAGACTCGCGTGTGACCGGTATCTGCTCGTCTTTGGAGTCGTCGCATCTCCTTCACCCGTTTTTTGAGGTGAGAGGGGATTGGGGCATCAGGTTCCCAGCCTTCATTCTCGAGCTTTTGTCCCATGACCTCAGCACGCCGGCGGAGGTCGTCTCCTTTGCGATTGAGGTGCCAGGCGAGAAAGGACCTCTCCACGATCTGCCGCACTTGATCGTCTTCGAATCGACCGACCAAGTTCACTATGGAATTGAAGGATAGATTGAATGAAGACCGGACCCGCTCAGGCTCCGCTTTGGAGTATTGGGTCATGTAGTGACGGGCTTCGGACCAGGAGTCCTTGTCCATTCTGACGACTACAAAACCTTCCCGGTCCATGCCGCGCCTGCCTGCACGGCCTGCTTTTTGGAGGAATTCCCGAACGCGTAAGGGGCGTGTGCTCCGCCCGTCGTATTTGTGCAGACCATCGAGGACGACACTGCGTGCCGGCATATTGATGCCCAGTGCAAAGGTGGAGGTGGTGTACAACACGCAGAGAAGTTTGTTCTCGTAGAGTTCTTCGACCAAGGCCTTCAATTGCACATGGAGTCCGGCGTGATGGAAGGCGATGCCTTTGGAATAGAGGGCATAGAGGTCTTCATCGAGTACCTCCAGTCCGATCTCGTCGATTGCGATACGCAGTCGATCCTGCATCTTGAGACGTTGCTCGTCATTGAGGAGACTTTTGGTCACTTGTCGACCAAGACCGCGTGCGAGCTCTTCGGCTTTTCGCCGTGAGAACACAAAATAGATGTACGGCATGTAGCCGTCTCGCAGAAGGTTGAAGATATCGCCATGACGGGTGGGTCTTACTCGTTCCTCAGAACCTCCCCGATGGCGGCCGCCTCTGCGGTGATTTTGACGTGAACCGCGGTCGAATCTCCCGCCTCCACGGGCGGGTCGCGTGCGTTGGCCACCCCCATTCTTCTTCCAGTTCTTCCAATTCTCTTCGTAGTTTTTTATTTCGCTCAGTCCGCCGTTTCGGTCACCGACGAGGAGGTGTAAGGGCACAGATCGCGTTTCCTCGCTGACGACTTCCACTTCTTGTTTTCGTACGGCACCAAGCCAGCGTGAGAACTCCTTGACATTGGACAAGGTCGCGCTCAATCCGAGGATCTGAATCTCTTTGGGTAGGTAAATTAGGACCTCTTCCCACACGGTACCCCGCTCGGGGTCATCCAAAAAGTGAATCTCGTCGAGGATCACTGCACGTAAATCACCGAGACTGTCTCCTGTGAGTAGAATGTTGCGAAGGATTTCGGTGGTCATCACCAAGCATGGTGCTTCACGCCGGATGACCAAATCCCCGGTGAGTAGACCGACTTTGTCTTCGCCATAGAGGCGGCAGTAGTCCCGAAACTTTTGATTGGAGAGCGCTTTGACAGGGGCGGTGTAGATGACGGAGTGCCCGCTTTCAATCGCCATCTCTACCAAGCGATCTGCGATGATTGTTTTACCGGTTCCCGTAGGCGCCGTGACCAAAACCGACTTGCCAGCTTCTAAGTGAGTGATGGCGTCAGCCTGAAAAGGATCGAGTGTGAAACCACGGTATTGCATGACATCCTCGTAGGTGGGAGTCTTGTGTTGCGCAAGGTCATCTTTCAAATGGGGGCCCCAATGAAGACGAGCGTCTTGTTTTTTTCCCTACTTTTTTCTCCATGGGTGATGGCGAATGAGGAAGAATCTCAGACGGGGAGTACGGAGGGGGAGGCAGAACAGGAGTCAGATAGCGTACCGGGTGATGCTGATGATGGAGGATTAGATCGCGCTCAGCCGGTACCGTTACCGCCAACCCAGCCACCTGTTGTGCCGGTGGAGAGTATTTCTACAAAGAAGGAATTCGTAGCGGCAACGCAATTCTCCGGTGATTTTCGTGTTGCGGCGGTTTTGCAGCGATTGGATGCGGTGGATTCTCGGGTGACCTATTTGGATCCCTCCTTGGTGACGACGATGCCCTGGGCGAGTGGTTCTTGGCATACGCTTTGGGCAAAGGGTGTCGACACCACATTTGGTGTTCGGTTTCTGTCGGGTGTGTCTTCGGAAGAGAATGTGAGGTTTGTCCCATGGGATGCCTCGTTGCGTTTGTCCTCTTCTTCGGGCTTTACTGCGCGGGTGGGATGGTTGGAACCAAGTTTCGGGATGCCACAGCACACGGCACTTCAGGATTTCTACCTTGCCGGACTAGACCAGTTTGAACCGCTGAGTTGGGTGGCCAATATGTCTGCTGAACGGGTCTTGGCGGCAAGTTTCGATTTTTCTTGGGACGATTGGCTCGATTTAGAGGTTCAGTTTGGTGAAGGACGGGCTGGGCAAAACATTCGACATCTTCGGAATCGTGTGTCGGTGCATCTTCCAGGTGGTGTGGATGTGTATTTCTCGGAGCAAACAGAAATAGGGGGAAGTGACTCTGTACTGGCTTTTTCTGAATCGGAGTTGGGTGTGGGGATGGTGCTCCGGCACGGCGCGTTGCAGGCAATGGGAGAATACCTGAGAGACCTTCAATTGGCAGGTGGCCAAGCGTGGCAGTCGGCGTTTTCCTATGTATTCATGACGCCCAAGATGCCATGGGACCATTTGGATCTTGTCGGTAGAGTACGGTGGGTGGATCCTCACCTTCTTCAGGAAAATGATGGGCGTGGGTACGTGGCGCTGGGCAGTAATTTTGGCTTTCTGATGTCGGATCAAAGGCTTTGGCGATTGTCGACACTTTGGGAAATGGATGTGCCCAGAGATGAAGCAGCAGCCATCGAACATGAGGTCGTACTACAACTCGGTATACGTTTATAGTTGAGTCAGCCTTGACAGGGCTTTCGCTCTTCGCTAGAAGGCAGGCCCGTGTTGGGGCATGGTCGAATTGGCAAGACGTCGGGTTCTGATTCCGAAAGCTCCAGGTTCGAGCCCTGGTGCCCCAGCCACTTTTGCAGACATCGCTTTCTGGGTTAAACGCTCAAATCCGCTCCCATCGTCTAGCGGTTAGGACGCTGGCCTCTCACGCCGGAAACAGGGGTTCGATTCCCCTTGGGAGTACCATTTTATAAAACCCCTGGGTCACCACCCAGGGGTTTTTCTTTCACTGGAAACGCGTTGATGGCAGCGATTGAGCCGCTTTTTTATCTGCATGGATTTAGTGGGAGTGGGGAGGAACCCCATTTTCTACGACAGGCCATTGGGCGTGAAGTCGAAGGCATAGCCATGCCCGGGCACGGACCCGACTATGCAGGGGAATCCTTCTCGATGCAGACGGTAATCGAGCGGGTGGATAGGGCTCGCCAGGCAAAGGGTCTCGAGCAAATTGATGTCCTTGGCTATTCCATGGGGGGGCGGGCAGCATTGACACTCGCTGTGGAGCACCCCGCATGGTTGAAGCGACTTGTCCTTGTGGGTGCACGACCGGGTTTTCGTCTTCAGTCGGAACGTGATGCGCGTATTGCGTCCGATGAGGCATTGGCCCGGAGGATTGAAGAGCGAGGAATCCTTTGGTTTGCAGAGTGGTGGGAATCCCAGCCGATTATCGCCTCCCAGGCGTCGATTGAGCCGAGGTTGCGAGCGACGATGCGTCGTTGTCGCCGGGCGCATACCCCGTTGGGGTTGGCCAACAGTTTGCGCTTTATGGGATCAGGCACCATGCCGTCCTTGTGGGAGAGGCTGGAAGCGTTGTCTTTTCCGACGCTTTTAGTGACCGGTGAAAAAGACACAGTCTACAACAGCCTGGCTCAAGCGATGCTCACGTCTCTTCCTGATGGGGAGCATGTTCGGCTTGCGGGGGTTGGACACTGCGCACATCTAGAAGAGATGGCGCTTTTCACGGCGACTTTGGGTCGTTTCTTTCGGGAGAAAGTCTAGGCTTTTCGAATTTGTTCGTCTAAGAACGGAAGCACCTTGTCGATCGCGACCCGCTGTTGCTCACCTGTGTCTCGATCTCGGGCTGTGACGGTTTGGGTTTCAACGGTGTCCTTGTCGACGGTGAAGCACCAGGGAGTTCCGGCTTCGTCCATCCGTGCGTAGCGTTTGCCGATGGATTGTTTTACGTCGAACTGGGTCGTGTGGTGCTGTCGCAGATTCATGTAGAGACGCTCTGCAATTTCAGGGAGGCCGTCTTTACGAACGAGCGGAAAAACCGCACATTTGATCGGGGCCATTTTGGGGTTGAACCGCATCAATTCGGGACTGGGTCGAGATTCGTCGACATCGTAGGCTTCGATGAGCAGAACCAATACACCGCGCGTGAGTCCCGAGGCTGGCTCGATGACATGAGGCAGGTAGCGCTCGCGGCTTTCTTGATCGAAATACTCGAGTTTGGTGCCCGAGTGACTCTGGTGTTGTGACAAGTCGAAGTTTGCCCGGTGAGCGACGCCTTCGAGCTCACCAAAGCCACCACCTGAGAAGGGATAGGCATATTCAATGTCGTAGGTGCCCTCACCCTCTTTCGCATAGTGGGCAAGTTCGTCTTGATCGTGTTTGCGTAGAATGAGGTTTTCTTCTCGAATACCGAGTGACTTCCACCAGTTCAGACGCCATTGGGTCCAGAACTCGAACCATTTCTTGGCTTCGTGGGGTGGGCAGAAGAACTCCATTTCCATTTGTTCGAATTCTCGAGAACGGAAGATGTAGTTTCGCGGGGTCACCTCATTGCGGAAGGCTTTGCCAATCTGTGCGATCCCGAAGGGCATTTTGACGCGGGTTGTGTCGAGTACATTCTTGTAGTTGAGGAAGATGCCTTGGGCTGTTTCGGGTCGGAGATAAGCGACGTTGTCTTCACCCCCTGTTGCTCCGACGTAGGTTTTGAACATCAGATTAAAGGCTCTGGGCTCAGTGAGGCTTCCAGCCTCTTGTGTATCCGGACCGATCACCGTGGCGCGTTGTGTTTCATCGAGATCGACGTAAGCGGCTTTTTCAAAAAGCGTCTCAGGGGCGGCACCACGGAGGGCTTTTTTCATCTTTTTGAGCGGGCCGTCAGGGTTGCCCTCCATGAATGCGTAGGAAGGGTGAACGTCAGCACCTTCTCGTGGACGCCAAACAAGAATGTGGTCTGCACGGTAGCGACGCTTTGTGGCACGACAATCCACCATGGGGTCCGAAAATCCACCGACATGGCCACTTGCGACCCATGCTTTCGGATTTTGGATGATGGAGGAGTCCACACCTACAATGTCCAAAACGTTTCCATCTGGTCCGATAGGTGGGCACTCGACCATGTCGTGCCACCAGCGGTCGCGGAGGTTGTTTTTTAGTTGCGAGCCCAGGGGGCCGTAATCCCAAAATCCATTGAGACCGCCGTAAATTTCGCTGGCTGGATAGACAAAACCCCGTCGCTTACAAAGAGAGACGAGTTTTTCCATGAGAGCAGTGCCTGTGGGTCGGGACATGTAGGCCTCCATCGCATTCGCCAAATAGCCTCTCGGACGGTTTCGACAACGCCTTTGGTGTAGAAGAAGGTTTGGAGTTGGGGCCGTCTTTCGCTAAGTATAGATAGAGCAGGTGGAAATTTAATGCGTATCGCCCACATTACAGACATCCATGTGACTGAAATACCCCGCTTTTCTCAGATATGGGGAAAAAGGCTTTGGGGTAGCTTCGATTTGTTTGTGCGGGGTCGGGCCAAGAAATTTTCAAGGGTGGTCCAAGAAGAGTTGGTTCGGGGAGTCGCTCAGGTTGAACCTGATGTGTTGGTGGTGACGGGTGATTTGACCTCCCAGTCTCTTCCACAGGAATTTGAGGCTTTTCGTAGCATCTACGAACCGCTTTTTGAGCGTCAGGAGACAGTTATCCTTCCGGGGAACCACGACACGTATACGCGACCTACGGCCGGTGGCGTTCGAGCGGATCGTTATCTTCAACCTTGGATCGGCGATGGGGCGTATCCACGCTTGCGTGTGATCGGTGATGTGGCCTTTGTATCGATTTGTTGTTCACGGCCCGGTTTGTATGCACGAGGTCTTTGTCCTGAAGACCAGTTGGGGCGCTTGGATGCCTTGTTGGAATCAGGAGAGCTTGAAGGAAAGACCGTGTTGATTTTGATGCATTATGCGACCCGGAAATGGGATGGGACGCCTTTTGATACCTACACGCAATGTCTGGCCAATGCGAATGCTGTCGAGGCGGTTTTGTCGACGCATGTCGGTAATATCGATGCCATCCTGCACGGACATCTACACCACGGATATCGAACAGAATTGAAGACGTCAGCGGGTGTGATTCCGATTTTAAATCCGGGTACGAGTGGGTATGCTTGGAGTCCGAGCAGCAACCGTACGGCCCATTTCAATGTCATGGAGTTGAATGGTCGGGATTTTTCAGTGGAACGCTTCTTTTTCGACGGCGACTTGGGTTGCTTTCGGGCGGAAGAAGGCGGTGCGTACACTACCGGGCGTTAGTCATCGGTGATCTCTGAAATGAGATCGCTCACGATCGCCGCATCTTCGGAGCGATCCATACGTTCATAGTGGTCCAATGCAAGATTCAGGGCGCGCAGCGCTCGGGTGTTTTCTCCAGCGGCGATACACAGCACACCGGCGAGTTGAGCTTCTCGTGCGACGTCCCGGTCAATCAGGCCAGCGGATGCGATGAGCCGGACTCCTTCATCGAAGTGATTGTCCCATGCGGTCCAGTTTCTCTCGTGGGTAGCGACCAACATCAAGACGACATGCATGGTTCCCAATAAGGCAGTTTGCCCGAGGCGCTTCATGCGGCGCTGTACCCGTTCGAGATGCTCTCTCGCCTCGATGCAGCGCCCTTGTTCCGCGAGGAGGATGCCAAGATTTGCACGGGGTATCCACGCTGTTTCAGAACCAACCGAATCAAAAGACTCCAAGGCTTCCTTGTAGTACTCCTCGGCTTCTTCGATGTTTCCGGAGTGCCGTTCGATTTCTCCGAGGTCATTGGCGCATCGCGCTAACAAATAGCTTCGCCCTTCTTTCATAAAAACGGAACGTATATGAAGCAGGATAGTTTTGGCTTCATTGCGTTTTCCGGTGAGTTGGTAGAGGGCGCTGATCAGCAAGCGTACCTCAAGAATGACCTCTTGATCTTCGGTGCCGATCGCGATCTTCTCGGCCTTCTCAAGCAGTTCCTGGCCTTCTTCAAGATTTCCGCGAGAGCTGTTGAGGTAGCCTAAACTTGCCAATGTTCGCGCTTGAACGGTGGAGTTGTTCGGGGCATACTCAAGCGCTTTTTTATGGAGAAACATTCCCCGGTCATTGTTTCCTTCGACGCGAGAGAGTTCACCTAAGTAGCGATACGCCCATGCTTTGAGGGTTTTTCCTTCTGGGTCATCGCCTGCGAAATCCAAGACCTTGTAGAAGAATTTTCTCGCCGCCGAACTGCGGGCTTGGGATTTACGGATCCTGCCTTTGACCAGCCAGTTGTCCACCCAGCGTTTGTCTGTCAGTGGAATACCAAGGCGAAGTAAGCACTCTTCTCGCTTGGTGATGAGGGTCCATGCTTTGTTGTGTCGGACGGAGGCATGGGCTTGGTTGGCACCCATTAGAAGGTGCTGTGCAGCGTCCTCCAAACGTGCAGCAGCAAACAGATGGCGACCGAGCCGAGCGTGAGGGACTTCTGTTTTATTTCGGAGCATTTCTGCGGCGGCAATGTGTAGCTTGGCCAATCGCTTGGATTTTGCGGCGTTTTTTATCAGGCTTTCGGCCACCAAAGAGTGGGCAAAGCGCCAGTGGCCTGTGCGCCGTTCCAAGACGGCCAAGTGGTTTTGTAGAAGCTGATCTCTGCCTTCCATGGAAATCTTCAGGTCCATGCTTTCGCAGGATTCGATCCATTCGGATGGATTCACTTCGATACCAAGAACAGCCGCCATCTCCAGGCTGGTTGTGTCGGGGATACCATCTAATGCACGCTGTAGGCGTCCTTCCCAGACGGCTGAGAGGTTGCCGGGCATGGCGGGGAATTTTCCCGTACGAAGCTTGAACCCGTGTTCACCTTGTGTGAGTAGATTTCGTTCGACCCACTCGCCAACCAACTGCACGGCAAAATGAGGGTTTCCGCCAGTTCGTCGTTCCACCATTTCAGCCAACTCGTCTTCAAGTCCAAGCATCTCTCGAACCAGGCGGTGACGGTCATGGTGAGGCAGGGGTTCCACGTCGATGGTTTGTACATCCCTGCGTGCTTGAATGTTGTCGATGACATCCAAGTATTCGTCCGGAGTGGTTGCAGGTGAGGAGGTGAGGACAAGGAGGATAGGGTGCGGGCTTTCTTCTTGAGCGTCGAGAAGGTGTTTGGTGAAGTCGAGCGCGTCTTCGCTCTGGGAGGCATCATCCATGATCAAAATGACGGGTCGAAGACGGCACTGGGCTTCTAAACAGTGTTGCAGTAAAACAAAGCGTTCTTTGTTGGAACCAAAGTGGACCCAAGGCCCTGAACGTAGGGTTTCCGGAAAAGGACCAAGAAGTTCGGTGCAGGCCTTTGAGTCGGACTTGGAATCCCATCCAATGGTGCGGTTGTGTCGGTAGATACGCTCGAATGTTTCCTGTCGATTAAGGCCGTCACAACGCAGAAAACGAGACCACATGTTGGCAAAAGGTGCCGACTCGTTTGCACCAAATTGGGCTTTTAGAATCGTGGCGGCTCCGCTTTCGTGCGCACGTCCCCCCAACCAGTCAGCGAGTCGGGATTTTCCACTGCCTTCTGCGCCAGTGATGTGGATCGCGAGAGCACGTCGGGCGTCGAGCATCTTATGCATTGCGGCCCAGAGTGCACTTTGTTCGGTCTCCCGGCCGACGAGAGGTAGGAATCGCAGTCCAAAAAGGCCAAGGCCTGTGCCGAGAAGCGGAGGTTGCCGCACATGATTTTCGGCAATGTAGTGCTCCCGAGGGATTGGTGGCTTGGGTCGATTGATTCCAATGACGAGCTCTGGTTTGATTTCTGGAAGGGGGCTTGGGTTCTGGTGCTTTCTTTCTCCAGGCCGAAGGCCTTCCTCAAGAATGTAGGTTTTGGTGATCTCTTTGTCATCGCGAGTATCGGATTCTAGACCGGGACTGTTGGGTGATCCATTGCGTTGCGAGTCGTCTTGAAATCGAGTGGGGTCGAGTTCTACACGGGACTGTTGGGTGTCTTCTTCAATCAGTTTGAGCAGGCCTATTTTGGCGTCAGCTGCCCGATGAAAGCGTAAGTACGGTGATTTCTCGAGGAGGGTGCCGATCCATTCATCAAATCCCGAGGGCACCTCGCACTGATGGACAAAAGTTTTCGGTTTTTCCCGAATGTGCGCTTCCATGGTTTCAAATGGAGAGTCACTATAGAAGGGCGGACGGCCAGTGCTGAGGGCCACAGCGAGACAGCCTAAGGCGTAGAGATCGGTCCATGGGCCGATGTCTCGAAAGTGCCCTTGGATTTGTTCAGGGGCCATGTAGTCAGGCGTGCCGATAATCTGTCCATCGAGGCGATCCTCTCCCTCCATCGCTGCCGCAAGGCCAAAGTCTGTGAGTTTGAGCCCGCCTGTTTTTTGACTGAGCAATACATTGGAAGGCTTTAGGTCGCGATGAATGACACCTCGAGCGTGGGCATGAGCGAGCCCCTCAAGGAGTCGTATGAGGATTCGCCAGATTTCGGACCATTCGAGCTGGGCACGATAACCGCGCAGACTGCCGCCAATCGCCAATTCCATGGCCAGATAAGGACTGCCGGACACCAACGCCCCGTCGGTTTCCTCTTCCACAAGGCCCGGTAGCTTTCCTTGGTCGAAGACTTGAACGATGGTGGGGTGGTCCAACGTCGTTGCTGCGAGAACTTCATTCTGGAAGCAAGAAGCAAAGACTGGGTCGGCTGTTCCTACTGCAGTGAGGACCTTGATTGCCACGGGTACTTGTTGTTCAACATGCATTCCTCTCCAAACCTCGCCCATGCCGCCACGTCCAATGACGTGTTGTAGGACAAATGGGCCGAGGGGAATACCTTTTGCGTTGGGGGAGAGAGCATCCACGCCGCCCAGTTTAGCGTTGAGATGCGGAAGTTCGTATTCTTTCCGGAGAGTCGGCGTATTTTTTACGGTTCATCTCCTTGGTTTTCGGTTTGTGCGAGCCGATAGTGCCGCAATCCGCTCGTCTGTTTTTTGTTCAAAATCCACGGAGCGTCGTGTCGGTGCTTGTCGCTTTTTGAGCACTGTTCAAAAATTACTCACGAAAATTCGGAATCGTTGTGGCCGCTGAGTTTTGGGTTGGTGTCTTGCAAACAAGTCGCACAGTCGCGTTTTCACAGTTAGTCTGAGCCGCCGCTTTGATCTGGAGGAGGAACAATGCGCCAAATTTCACTCGTACTGCTCGCCACAACGATGGTGGGCTGTTTCAACTACGAAAGTTTTCAGCGTCGTCAAATCAAAGAGTCCTGCTTGTGGGCAGAGAAATGCGGGTACATGTCTGAAGAAACCATCAGTGAATGCGTGGATGCTCAGGACGATCAGATCAAGGCCAACTCTACCTGTAGCGGTTTCGATTCAGAAGCAGCGTCACGGTGCTTGGATGAGATTGGAGAGTTGGGCTGCATGGATTTTTCGGGCTTGATTAGCCTCGAAATCTGCGCCGAAGTCTGCCCTTAAAGGCAGTAATCTTCTAACTTTTGCTTCCGAAGCGCTCATGTACTTCGGTGTAGAAGTTTGGCCGGAGTTCTCGTATAGCCGCCACATGTTGGCGCCCAGGTAAGACCCGGTTGCTCAGTAGTACCGCGGATAAGTCGTGATCTCTGTCCAGCCAAATCGAGCAGCCTGTGAATCCAAGATGACCAATACCGCCTTGGGGGCCTTGGCCCCAGTTGTTGCCAGCGCTTGAGCCGGTTGGAGCCGGTAGATCAAAGCCCAGTCCGCGAGGTGCTCCTTCTGGACCCTGATTCGGCGTTGCGAATACCTCCAGCGTGCTTCTGCAGTTGAAGTGCTTTGCGCCTTGGAGTTCTTCGAGCAGCATCGCACCAAGGTGCGCGAGTTCGTGAGCGGTAGAGAAGAGCCCTGCATGACCAGCAACTCCGCCGAGGGCGTAGGCGTTGTCGTCGTCGACTTGGCCTGGATAGAGATTGTCCTGTGGCTCGCTGGGCGCCACAAACATGCCTTCCTGACCCGGAGCTGGTTGTCTGGGTCGCGTATTTCCGGTGGGCATGATGGCGGAGGATGAGGGAGGCGTGTTGAGCGGTAAAAAGCGTGTATTTTCCAGTTGGGCGGGCGCAAAAATCAACTCAGTGCAGAGTTCATCTAGCGTGCTGGAACCGATTTGCTCGAGGAGAAAGCCCAATAGTAAAAACCCCGTGTCGCTGTAGATGCGCTGGCTGCCGGGGGGGTGAGTAGGGGCTGTTTTGAGAATGGATTGGATGGTCGTCTGCCGGCATTCTTCGAAAGCGTCCGTATCGTTTGGGGAGGGGAATAGACCATCTGCTCCGAGTGCATTTTGGAAAAATGGTCGCCAAGCGGGCAGTCCACTGCTGTGGGCAAGCAGATGCTGAACTTGGATTCCTGCATGTGTTTGCTCCAACTCGGGAAAGAAGGAACTGACAGGATCTTCGAGGCAGAGCAGTCCTCGTTCGATAAAACATGCGCTCAGCAAGGAGCTAGCTGCAAATTTGGTGATGCTGGCTACGTCGAAGATGGACCGACTATCCGCTGCTCCAAGTGCACTTTCATACACAGATTGCCCGCTTTGGAAGACAACGGCTTGGATGGCGGGAATGCCTGAGTCGTGAGCGTGCTGAAGATGGTGGTCCAAATCAGTGCGTGTGCTCACCGGATTTCCGGATGCGGATCGGGGAAGATGACGAGCTTGATTTTGTATTTGGACATCAACTGGTCCAACTCGTAGAGCGCTTGCTCTTCACGTTTACGGTAGCTTTTGAATAGTTCTTCGGCTTCCTCGAAGATTTCAGTGTCGGCCTCTTCGAAGGACTGTAGAAATTTTTCGTACGATTCGGTGCGCCTTGTCCAAGCATCAATCAGGTTGCTGTGTAGCTCTTTGATTTCTTTTCCTTTTGGCGTCACATTTTCTTGGAGTTGTTCGAGAACATCTTTGGAGTCGCCGAGGGCATCTTTGAGCCGAGAGGCGAGTTGAATGTCCGTGACCGGGTTTTTTTCTTCCTTGTCAACGCTCTCTTTGGCTTTGTCAGCAGTTTTTTTGAAGTTCTTCCAGACGTCGATATTGTCCCGAAAAATCGGGGCGGTCTGTTCCGCGTAGGAAAAGGCGGCTTTCTTTTCGGCTTTGTTCCCGGAACAACCTGTCGAGAAAAACAAGAGTAAGAAGAGGACGAGAAATCGCATAGGATGTTGTAAAACTCCAATAGTCATGGTTTTAGGATATCTCTTTTCGTGAAAGGGGACAGGAAGTCTTGAAAGGCTTGGAACAAACATTTCTTGAGAGTCGTTATCGGTTGCGTTCTTTGCGATCGAAAATACCACTACTGTCGCGCGGCGTAAGGCCTGTGCGTGTGGTGATTTTTTTGGGTGATGCACCCCCTGTGACGCCTTCTGTGGATGTAGAGCGTTTTGACAGAAGTGAATGGCGAGATGCGGTTGTCGCCTTGGTCGATTGGTTGGGGCCTGTGCGCTTTTGTATTGATGCCACAGGACAGCAGGAGATGGACGAGGCGCTCGAGCTTGTACGAATGGCGCATCGCTTGGATTGTCCTACGCATCTGATTGCGACGGGACCGGTAGCTCCGGAAGAAGCCCTCGAGTTTGTAGATCGTGGCCTCGGTGCTGTCACTATTCGGGTCGCCGGTTTGGACGAGCGTACGCAGCAGGCTGTTTTAGGAACCAGTTTGGATGCGGCAGCAACAAGTCTGCATGCCTTTGTAGAGGCTCGCTCGAATCGAGGTCGAAAGCTGGCGATTCATGTAAATATTCCGGCGGATGCAGAAAACCTTCAAAGTTTAAAGTCTGTAGCGGGTTGGGTGAGGCAGGCCGGAGCGGACGAGACTTCCTTGGGCCTTTTGTTGGGTCGTGTTGCCCCAGACGGCCTTTTAGAAGAGTTGGAATCTGTCTTTGATTTGAATGTTCCAACGAGATTGTCCGGTTTTGTCCAAAACATTCGGCAATCGAGAAGTGCTCCACGCGCGTGCTTACTTTGGGATGGTTCGTTTTTTTCATCGATGATGTTGCCCGCGATGGGGAATTTACGAGAGGCCGATCCAAAAGCGCTATGGGCGAACAATGCAAAGCTTGTGCAGGACGCGATTCGGCATGAAAGGCCGTTCGATGAGGTGGAATTGTTTCCGACGATGCTGCGCACTTTGCGTTGAATATTTGCTCAAATAGCTTTTCGGTACTAAATGCGGGCGCCGCAATCAGGAGCCTGTTGTGCGTTTGTACTTAGACCAAATCTCTGCCGATGGCACCGATGTCGCAGTCGATTTGAGTGCGGTATGGGCTTTGCGTGCAGCGAATGATGGTCTAGGTGGTGAGGTGTCGGAGTTAAGCGGCACTTTGTCGTTTAGTGTCCAAAATTCGACGCTTCTGATTGGTGGAGAAATTCAAGCAAAATGCAAGAGAGAATGTGATCGCTGTGGCGGGTTTTTGATCCTTGAGATAGAAGGGCCCGTTGATCTCGCATATCGACCGGAAATCCAGTCGAGCGAGGCCGTCCGAGAACTAAGCAGTGCAGAGTTGGATGTTGGTTTTTATACCGACGGAGTTTTTGAAGTCGCTGATGCGGTGCGAGAGCACCTGGCGCTTCAGTTACCCTTCCAAGTCACCTGCGAACTTCCGATGGCTGAGCCCGAAGAAGAGGGATGTACTACATCGCTTTTCGAGGAAACGAAGGAAGATGAGGTCGATCCAAGATTTGCTATCCTCAAGCAACTAAAGTTCGACAACTGAACGGAGGCCGCAATGGCAGTCCCAAAGAAGCGTACATCGAAGTCTCGTCGCGGCATGCGTCGCGCCCATGACTCTATCAAATTCACAGCAAACGTAGACGTTTGCCCTAGCTGCGGTGCGCTCAAGTTGCGTCATCGCGTGTGTGAAGAGTGCGGTACCTATAAGGGCAAACAGGTAGTGGATTCAGCGAGTTAGTCGCCTCGAATCCATTCCCTACCCCTATAGAAACTCCACACACAAGAGAGGCCAACGTGGCAAATGCCGAAACTGTAGAAGCACTAAAAAAGATTGTGGCTGAATCACTGGGTATCAGTGAGGAAGAAATCGCTCCCTCCGCTTCGTTTATCGACGACTTGGGTGCGGATTCATTGGACATCGTGGAACTTGTCATGGCGATCGAAAAGACCTTTGACATTGAGATCCCCGACGAAGATGCCGAGAAGATCGCGACAGTGCAAGACGCGATTGACTACGTGAGCAGTCAAAAGGGATAGCGCCGACACATGTCCCGACGAGTTGCCGTCACGGGGCTTGGAGCGATCTCACCCTGTGGTAATACCGCACAGGATACCTGGGACGGGATGCTCGCAGGCCGTTCTGGGATCGATCTGATCGAACGATTCGATTGCAGTGATTGGGCCGTGCGCATTGGCGGTGAGGTGCGCGGTTTTGATGGCAAGGCCATCCTTGGAGCTCGCAGTGTGAAGCGTATGGACCGCTTTACGCAATTTGCTGTGGTGGCCACCGATGAGGCCGTGGCGGACTCTGGTCTGGAGTTTCCCCATTCAAATCCTGAACGTGTCGGTGTGTATATTGGCACCGGCATCGGTGGTTTGGAGGAGATCCTCAAAGGACAAGAGGCGTTGGCGAATTCAGGTCCGCGCTCCGTGTCCCCGTTTTTCGTGCCGCGCTTGTTGACGAATCTGGCGGGTGGCACCGTGGCAATGCGGCTTGGAGCTCGCGGTCCTAACCACTGTCTGTCTACGGCTTGTGCGTCTGCAACTCATGCCTTGGGAGAGGCCTACCGCGCGGTGGTCTTGGGTGATTGTGATGTTGCGATAGCAGGCGGTAGCGAGGCTCCAATGACGCCGTTGGGTCTAGCGGGTTTTATGGTGATGAAGGCCTTGTCCAAGCGCAATGATGATCCCAAACGAGCAAGTCGTCCTTTCGATTTGCATCGGGATGGTTTTGTCTTGGGAGAAGGAGCTGGGATTCTCGTTCTCGAAGAAATGGAGCACGCTAAAAAACGCGGTGCCCGGATTTATGCAGAGTTTCTGGGCTATGCGAGTACGTGTGATGCGCACCATCTGACTGCTCCCGGTGGAGGAGGCGCTGAGCGTTGTATGCGACTCGCGCTCAATAGCGCGGGGATAAATCCGGAGGCCGTTGGCTATTTGAACGCCCACGGTACCTCAACGCCGGCAAATGATGCCAATGAGACACGAGCCATTAAGACTGTGTTTGGTGCACATGCCTACGACTTGATGGTGTCCTCCACGAAATCGGTGACAGGACATCTATTGGGTGCCGCTGGAGGCGTGGAAGCCATGGCGACGGTGATGGCGATTCATTCAGGGAGTATCCCTCCCACTGCTACCTGGGAGACGCCCGATCCGGAGTGTGATTTGGATGTGGTTCCCGGGGATGCACGTCAGCATAGGGTGGATGCGGCCGTGTCGAATTCATTCGGTTTTGGGGGCACAAATGCCTCCGTTGTTTTTGGACGATTGGATACTTAGGAGAGCAACATGCAATTGGTGATTGGTTGTGATCATGCAGGTCTGGAGTTGAAGCAGCAGTTGTTGTCGCATCTATCGGATGCGGGGCATTCTGTAGAGGACCTAGGAACCTATGACGGCGCTTCGATTGATTACCCGGACTACGCGGAGCGTGTAGCGCGAGCTGTGGCGGATGGTGATGCACAACTGGGTCTGTTGGTCTGTGGTTCAGGTCAAGGCATGTGTATGGCAGCAAACAAAATCCATGGGGTGCGTGCGGCCGTTTGCTCGGATACTTTCAGCGCCCACGCCGTACGGGAGCACAATGATGCCAACGTGCTTTGTCTTGGGCAGCGTGTCGTCGGAGTTGGGCTTGCCCAGGAAATCGTCGACACTTTCCTGAAGGCTGAGTTTGAAGGTGGTCGTCATTCTAGGCGAGTTGGAAAAATTATGGCTCTTGAGGGGCGGTAGAACCGAATCTGCCCCACAAGTAGGAGACCGCGATGTCTACGCTTGAAACAGTTGATCCAAAAGTATTTGAGGCCGTCCAAGCGGAATTACACCGCCAGGAAGCCGACCTCGAGCTGATTGCATCGGAGAATTACGTCTCCAAACCTGTGCTTGAAGCCTTGGGGTCCGCCCTCACGAACAAGTATGCTGAAGGCTTGCCTTCTCGTCGCTATTACGGCGGCTG
>Ga0163179_10000141_pt1 | contig 49834 bp, 15 predicted proteins | sample AtlANTMetagenome_FD_109643 | JGI IMG/M metagenome (GOLD analysis project Ga0163179, IMG submission 109643) | Marine eukaryotic phytoplankton communities from the Atlantic Ocean - Atlantic ANT 2 Metagenome | ecosystem: Environmental > Aquatic > Marine > Oceanic | place: North Atlantic Ocean... | reverse complement strand
GCGCAGTTTACATAGAATGGTGCAGTAACTGTACCTGATCCAGACGCTAACTCACCTACACCTGGACGGAAGTCTACTTGGTCTCTTAACCAGTTAATAGATCCATCAAGTTTATAGGTTGGAATATCTTTATATGATATACCTGTATATGATTGAGCAGCAAAGTAATCTCCTGATGATTCATGAATGAAGTAATCAAAGACTACTAATAGTTTACGAATAGGTGGAGTATACTGTGGAAGTCTAGCAATCTTACAGACATCATAGTAGTGTGCTTTCTGACCTGGATCTAACTCATACTGTGTAGTAACAACTTTACTACCTCTGAATACTGATCCCTCAGCGTCATCAACGAATGCTGATAAAGGAATTCCATCATCATCTACACCCTCTACAGACTCACCAGCAGCAAATGGAATTTCATTTAACTGGACATAGTATAGTCTTAGAGTAGCGTTAATAAATTGAATAACTCTACCACGAGCACCAGATGTCTTACCTATGATAACTGTTCCATTATCAAAGAAGGTTGACTCTGTTAATACAATATATGGAGGTGATGCATCTCCATCATCCTCTGACTCGTATACAGCATGTACCTTATATACGTCATTCAACGCAAATGATATCTCTTCATCTTCAATACGTGTGCCATATAGGTTACCATATGCTAAACCATATTTCTGTTGGTCATTGTTAATACGAGTGCGGATAACTTTCAACGCTCTCATCTTAGCAGCAGTCTTAATCTTCTTACTGACGATATTCTTAGATACCAGTGCAGTTAGTTTGATAGTAGATACGTTAGCAAGACCATCAATAGTGATTGACTGTCTGTCAGCACCAAAGGTAACTGTCAAAGTACCAAGGGTAGCAAGACCATCTATATCTAAGTTATCTCCTACAGACCATGCAGATCCAGATTCTGAGATAATAGTTAGGATATAGTTCTCATCATCAAGTGTTGCAAACTGCTCTGATTCAGGTAGTGAAACAGTAACACCACCAGATACAACAGTCTTATTAGTGAATGTCCTGAATACAAAGAATGATTCGTCAGAGATTGACTTCATAGATGTCCTAGGACAGTCAATAGATAACTCACCATTCTGGTAGTCCTTCTGGAATACGAATGGACGCATCCTTGCTAGAGCACCTACCTCACCATCATTAACAGTACCTTTTTTAGCACCTGCTTCTAATCCAGCATACTGGTTGAGGTAGTCAAAGATGTATGCTGACTGACCTGTAGCAGCGTTTGTATAAGTTGTGTTGATTGCAGTAACATCAACTGTCTGAATTCTAAGAGTATTCTCACCCTCTTCAGATGTGTTAGTAGATGTAACTACATCGCCTGGACGTAAGTCTTGTGCAAACTTTGTCCTAAATCCTTCTAGTCTACTATTACCTGCTTGGTCAATAGTGATAGTTGTACCTTCAATAATCCTAACATCATTCAACATTAAGTTAGCACCGAAGATAACAGCGTTACCTGCGTTTCTACCAACTACATGTCTACCATCAGTTAAGTTAAATGTATGTGCTGCTTCCAGTGTTCCAACAACTCGGCCATCACGCTCCATTACCTCGCCATTTTGGAAGACACCTGATACTTGCTCCAGTCTACAGTTAGTACCTGAACCTGCTTCAGCAACAAAACCTGTTGCTTGAGATGACCTACCTCGGATCAAATCACCCACCTGTACGGTCTGATTACCTGCTGCAAAGTTGATTGCAGTAAACATTTGGGCATCAAATATCCATAAATCCCAGACACCATTTAGGTTAGTCTCTTGGATCTGAACCGTACGCATCCTACCAATCATCGTACCTTGGGTAGTGTTGGTAGTATTCAGTGTCCAGTCATCATATATCTCTAGGGTTTGATATGCAGATGTAACACCTTCACCAGTTAGGTCGGGCCATCCATACACATCGTAAACTTTTACATACTGTCCTAATCTGAATGCTAGGATAGCGTTTTGTACTGAATCGAAATCTCTTGGTTTAGGAGCATCAACATATTGTGGTACAAGAAACTCAGTCCTGTATCCTTTAACATATGCACGTCCTGGAGATACCTCAAATGCAACTAGATCATCAGATGCTAGTGCACCATCAGCAGTTGTATCACCTGCACGGTATACACCGTTGTTAAAACCATCATCTAAACACTCTCTTGCCTTAACAGTAAAGGTATCAATTACATAGTCTCCAGACTCTTCGTATGTTCGACGAGCCATAGATCTTTCAAGCTCTGAATATGCAGTGCTAGTAACGAATTGCTCAACCTTTGACTGGTTGATACGCAATAATTCAATGAAGTTCTTATCTGTCTCATCTGTGATTGGCTTCTTAGTGAGAGTAGTCTTAATTCTAAATCTGTGACCACCTGGAGCACTGTAGTTAGATGTGCCAGCCGCATTATCATTAAGCGATGGATCATCTTCTGGCGTAACGATTGACTCACTAACTTCAAGTCCAACTCTGTAAGATGGGTTGTTATCGTATTGATCAAGGATGAGATATGAGCTTGGTACATCAACGAAATGTCCTCTAATAAAGTAAACACCAGCATTGATATATGCAGTAGATGCTACCGCAATTGCATTGACTGGTAAAAGTTGAGCAAATGGTGATCCTACTTCAATCAGTGTAGTCCCGAAGGTGATTTCATTTTCGGCCAATAGTTGCTCGTTGGGCTGAAAAGTCTTAAGGGTAGTGTCACTGGTAGTGTCACCTGACTCAACGTACTTAACGTACAATGTAACATACCCCTTAGTACTTTCTGTAGAAGGGATAGAATATAGTACCTTTGCCTTAATACCTGTAGTAATACCCTCAATAATCTGCCCATTTAACTGGGTACGATACGTCTCAACGTCTACCCCTAGGAATGATTGTTGAAGGACAATTGCTTGCACTTGAAGGTCATAACCCACCTGACCTGGTATGACCATGCTTCCTTCTTTAAAGAAGTGTTGTCCAACAGACTCCAATTGGTTCTGAAGGATCGACTGCATAGTCGTGAGTTCTCTTGCCTGGATAGGATATCCTGGTCTAAATAAGACTCTGTAAAAATTCTTGTCCTTATCAAAGTCATCAAAGTAAGGACTAATGTTTAAATTAGTATTCTGTGGCATGTCTTAGAACTCGATTACGATTTTGATGTCTTCAATTTGGTCTCCAGCACGAGTAATTGCTCCTCTGTTATCTATGTAGATAACATCACCTGAGTTAGGATCAACTTCTGCTTTTGCATAACCATTAGTAAATGCCATACCTAAGTCATACTCAGCATTGTTAATAACCCTCGTAGAGGATCCTGAAACAATAGGGAAGTTAATGTCTGGGTCAGCAGATGCACCTGAAGTAGCACCCACAATTGGGTTACCACCTTCAAAGTCTATTAAGTTACCAGTGAATTCTGGGAATACTCCATCAATTCTATTCTGATAATACTTAAGTACCTTAGTGGTGTTATTCCATGATATAACACGTCCTCTTGCTGTTACCTGTTGACCTCCAACGGTACGAGACTGGGTTATAATCTCGTCAGTCTGGAAGTTACCAGTAAACGTAGGTGCGAAGATAGCCGCTTTTGTTGCACTCAATGTTAAATCTGATGTTAACTCTGTTGTGCCAAACTTATTAGGATTAATTACCAAACCAATACGACGATAGTCGTTGTCAGTTGGGAAGTCACCTGATCCTTCATCGTAGGTGAACTTGGTGTTGATCATCACACGGAAACCACCTAACTCAGTAGCAGGAGATGCTCCATGACCACCAGTAGGAGGTATAACAACTTCAACGCTACCACCAGTACCTGTTCCAGCACCAATACCGTTGACTTCATCGATGATTACTTTACCAAAGGTGTATCCAGATCCACCAGATGTAACAGTAGCAGAGGCAATACGACCACCGTCTACAACAAGTGAAACTCTACCACCAACTCCGTCTCCTTTAATAGGGACGTTTTCATAGGTACCGTTGTTATAACCTGCACCAGATGATCCAATAACAATAGTATCAATCTCTCCACCAATAGCATCAGCAACAACAGCAGTGTCAAACAACACAGGCATGTATTCGTTGGAGAAGAATTTTAAGACCTGACCAACAGGGATCGTAAACATATACTTCCAACGGTAACCATCAGCAGTTGTGATAATTGAAGTGGAGGTGCCAGTAGGCTCAACAGTACTAGGTTTACCATTAGGATCAGAAGGACTGGTGCCGTTGTAAATGCACTTGTAAACTTGGTAAGACGAGTTAACAACGTAGAAATCTGCGTCGTAAAGTTTAGTCGCACCCGATGATGCAGTTTTAGTCGAGGAGTAATCATGACGATACATATCATAAACATAACCCAAGCCACCAGTGGTTTGCTCAGGGGGAATCCAGTCAGTACGTCGAATAACCTGAATGGTGTCATTTGCTAACACTCTCTTCAGGGAGATCATGTCCGAATAGTCATCGGAGAATTCTTGGAATGAATCTACTGGGTCTGGAGGTGCATTTTCGTTATCCCACGGTTGTGGTCTACCAATAAACACGTAAAGGCGATCCCGACTAGTACCCGCTTCCAGGTCAGACTGAGTAGGATTCGGCCCTTCAAGTGCCTTCCTGAACCTTTCGGCAGTAAATATTCTAAATTGGTCGGTAAGTAATGCCATTACTATACAATTGCCTTCTTTTTATTTATGTGTGTTATTCACCCTCGTTTCGGGCAAATTTATTATATTCAACAGATTTGATGTTGGCTAGTGCTCCAGATGAGTTACCTCGGAGTACTTCACCTACATTAAACTTGTAAGTATCACCATTATTAACTAGACTTTCGACTGTTAATGTATATTGTCCATTCTTAGGACCAGGAGTCCTAGTGACAGATTGTGCTTTAACTCCAGTAGTAATACCTTCAACTTCTTCTGCTGGTGCTACACGGTGGAGTGTGGAAGTAGTATATTCAATTATAGCAGTTGCTGTAGCAACGTGAGTGTCACCATCCCCTAGTTGACCAGCAGATTGTACTGTTGCAACTAAAGCATTTTGACTACCATCATATATTTGGTCACCAATTTGTAATAGGGTAGTATTGGTACCACCAAGAGTTTCTTCTATACCATATTTAGACGGTGCGATGCCCCCATCTAAATTAATCTGGTTTTCAAAGTCAGTCCCAGTGTTAACTAAGTCAATAATACCATCACCAAATCGTTGTATACCCTCACTATCAGTATACTCTTCATCATCATCTTCAAATGCCCTGTTAAGGATGAGTCCTAGAGGTACAGTGAAAGTAACGATGTCACTTCCTTCCTTTTCAACTAAGATATGAGGTTCAATACCTGTACCTGATGATCCAGAAGTACCAGCAACGAATGCTATGTTCTTTGCCTTCTCATTAGATCTACCACCATCGATGAATGCTAACTCATCAACCTCAAAGGTTAGATATAGTGCTCTTTGTTCAACATCCCAGTCGTAAACGATAGCAACTCGGTTGTTAGATGATTCAAGTACTCTTCTTACCTTGTCAGTAACACTGAAATTATAAGCAGTGAGTCCTGTATTTGGATCATCCTGTAAATTATCAAGTATTACCTTCTGATCGAAACGGAAGTTAATACCTCTATCACATCCAGTGAAAGCATCGTAAGTAGCACCGTCTATACCCTTCTGTGTCCTACCTGTATATCTAATTAACTCTCTACCAAGTAGAATTTTACCTGAACCTGGGAAAGGAGTGGTAGTTTCAACTGGTATTTCTGTTTGATTTGATGTTAAATCAGTTGTAATACCTGTAAGGTTGTATGTAACTGCGTTTAACGACTGTCTAACTCTTGCTTCTCTAATAAGGTTTGTATCCCTAGTAAAGATAATCTCTGGGGGCGTACTATATCCACCGCCACCTGCTAAGAGATTGATTTCTGTAATTTGACCTAGACTAATATATGCTTCAGCAGTTGCTCCTGATCCACCACCCTTAATTATCTGTATTAAAGGAGGAGATTCAAAGAACTCACCTTGGTTTGTCAGGGTTATTGAACTAACTTCACCAAATGGATTAACAGCAGCAACACCAGTTGCACCCTGTCCACCACCACCTGATATGATGAGGTTAACATCCTCTTCTGTATAGTTTCTACCTTGCTCTTCAATAGCAAGACCAGTTATCAGTCCTGTTACTGGTATCAATTCAGCACCAGATCCACCACCACCTTCAATTTTAGCAGTAGCATTATAATAACCATCACCAGGAGTGGTTATCTGAATAAAGTCAACGCTACCGTCTTCTTTCAGATATACTATACCATCTGCATGATTATCAGAACCATCATCTTCTACTACTAACTTTAAAGGGTTATATCCTTCACCTGGATCTAATACTTCTACAGCAGTAATCTCACCAGCGTCACCTTCTATAACAGGTCTTAGAACAGCATCACGAATTGGAGTACCACAATTGTCAATACGAAGTCTGGGTGGATCATTAGGATCGTATCCACTACCAGAATTAATCACATAGACATCCCTCACCCCTGATATACTATTAAATACAGGGAAGATTTGTGCTCCAGATCCAGGTACGGTTCTTGTCATATTAGACTACGATTATATCTCCAACCATTGCTGGATGAAGTGTGCATTGATATTTGTAATTTGTACCAGAAGCAAGAGCCATTGGTACTGTATAATATTGTACTCCAGTATTAGATCCACTAACACCAACAGTTACAGCAGAACCACCTGCTGACTGTCTCAATTCAAATGGGTGTGCCACACCAGAAGAGTTATTAAATCTATATGTAAACCCTCTATGGACATAGATTGTTGGGTTATTAGCTGAAGTATCCATACCACCACCTGAGAACTGGTAATCACTCATGGTAGGTGCTGTGACTGTGAAACTAACTGTAGGACTTTCTACAGGTTCCCATGCAGTACCGTTGAATACGATATTATCATTTGAAGATGCACTTGATGCAAGGTAAAGATCTGCATTTACCGTTAATGTGTCTGCTGTTGCAGCAGTTGTAACTCCATTACCGCCCGCTACAGTTAATGTAGTAGTTGCACTTCCAGCAGCAGTGGTACCACTATCACCAGCGATTGTCTGGAATATATTCTGTGATACGTTTGGAGAATCATTGGTTACTGTTAGGTTATCTCCTGATATAGCAGTGCTTATACCAGTACCACCAATGACATTGATAGTAGCAGTTGTGCTACTTGCTGTTTTTGATCCTACATCACTTCCAATAACACCATAGGCATTTTGGTTTGCATCACCAAGTGCCCCTGTCATGTCTATTGTGAGGGTGTCTCCGACGATTGTAGTCGAGACATTAGTGCCTCCCGCAACTGTAAGAACATCAGTAGCAGCACTAGCAGTAGTACTGCCAGTGTCAGCAGTGAATCCTTCAAATAAGTTTTGAGTCGTGCCACCGCCTCCTCCAGATCCTTCGAGATCGTTAGCAGGCTCCCATTTAGTATTTGCAGCGGACCATTTAAGAACTTGACCATCGCTCGGACCTCCACCGACTGTCATATCTACGTCATCAAGCATTCCTACACTACATGTAGTGTCTATAATCTTTGTCCATGCTGCATTAGTTGCATAATATGCAGCAGATTCATCAATTACAACACCAAACATACCTTTATGGTCTGTAAATGCTGGTAGGTCACCAGAAGTTGCAAAGTCATTAGACCATTTCAACTTTCCATCAGCACCATCGACGTATGTTAATGCTGATCCAGTGTTAGCAGCCCAGAATTTGATATCACCACTGCCATTAGGTTGTATAATTACGTCACCATTTGAAGATGACACAATTTTAAACCCTGCTACATCTACATCAGAAGTAAATGCATTATAATGACCCTCAGAGAACTGAGCACCATTCCATACTAAGGTTTGTCCAGTTGTAGGAGATCCTACATTGACTTGTAGATTGGTATCGTTACCTAGATTGGCGTAAATCTCATCAATGACTTGATTCAATTTGATAGCACCATCTCTTAGACTGTCGCCTGTGCCGTCATTAGCGGTAGTACCAATACTTAGTGATTGTTTAGCCATTTGAATAGTTGATTACAGGATTATTTAGGTACCATCATAAGATTGTAAGGTAGAATCCATAGTAGATGCTGTACTATCGAATCTATTGTCCGTACTACCGCTACCACCAGTACCAGTAACGGTCAATATTGCTGCTTGTGAATCTAATGGTGAGTTAGAAGCAGGAAGTGGTGCACCAGTTGGACCAGTTATACGACATCTAAAGCGATACCCTGTCATATAGGGTAATGCAGTCAAAGAATAGGTGTCTGTCGTAGCACCTGTGATCACAGCGAATGCGAAACCACCATCTGTAGATCTATACCACTGATATGATACAGGTCCGTCCTCTGGTGTCACCAACTTCTGTATATTGAAGGTAGCAGTTTGACCAGAATTGGTTGTAACATTCTGTGGTTGAAGTGGGAATGATAATATTGGAGCAACTGGAGGGTCTCCACCATCTCCACCATCTCCACCACTGGATACAGGTGATATAGTAAACGTTGTATCAATAGTTTCTCTAGTTGTATTACCAATAATATAAGGAAACTTAGTTATATCATTGTCATCTGGGTCTACTGATAAGAAATATGCGTAGGTTCCAGTGGGATATTCTGGGGTAAAGCAATATCTACCGTTATGTACGTCTAAATCACCAGTACCTTCGACGTATTCATAGTCCTCCATGAGTGCACCAGCAGGAGGATTGTCAGAATCTGTGCCATAATCAGGTCTTCCTGGTGCTTCTTGGTCTCTTATACCATACTGAGACCTCATTGTCCTAGTACCACTCAGATTATCAAATGGTGAGTTGTATGCAAAAGGTCCGTAAATAGGAAATCCATCAAATGCTATACCAACTATCTTAGAATGACCGTCAGGATGACGAATATTATTACCATTAAACTGTGTAGTGCCATAATAATCGTTATAACTTGCCATTGTTGAATTAGTTTTCCAACAATCTAAAAAATGTGGGTCATGATAGTGATATTGTCCTGATTGTTCAGGGTGACCACCACAAGAATCTTCTCCAGTATTTACAAATGGTACATCTCCAGCAGCAACCCAACTAAATCCAGCTGGAGGATTGAGTCCAGCACCAGCAGAAGGGTTAAAAATACTAACTCCATTACCAGCAATACCTATATCCCCTAGTGGAGTGGCAGTCCTACCATTTCTACTATCCCAATACTCATATGTGCCATTAATAGGAGTGATCTCCTGGGTATCCATTATCAGATCCAACCTATCATCTGATGCTAACCAGAACTCACCAGCAATAGAAGTAAACTCAGTACCTTTGTAAAGGTATCTTAAGTGTAGTCCATCACTAAACTTAAACATCACATGGTCACCAGCAACAATATTACCACCAGTGAAGGTGGTAAGGTCATTTACTGACAATGTTATTGATCGGATGAAACCATCGTGTGTGTATACGTTAGTATCAAATGTCCTAGAAGTACCAAATGTACCACCTCTGTAAAGGAAATCATGATCGAAATCCTGTTCAGTAGGTACATTAGGATTGTTATCGTTAGGAAACGTACCATGCGCCACTGGCGTTGGTAACCCATTCGATGCAATCGTGATTATCTTGGTTGATTGGTCGTAGCTTGCTGTTGCGCTCATGGGATTATTTAGATGTCATCGAAGATGAGGTTAGGTGTGAAGTTGCTGATTATAGTAGCACCTGTCTGGACGCTCAATACAGCAGATAGTGAGTAAACTGGAGTTGCACCAGATGCAGTGATCGCAACACGATATTCATCGCTGTCGTCTGCCTGTGTAGTTGCAGGAGTATTGAATGTTGACTGGTTAGCACCAATAATGTTGCTCCATGTCTGTGTGCCATACTCCTTCTTCTGCCACTGATAATTCATTGTCTCACCGTTAGTCACGGTAGTAACAACTGTAAATGCAGCAGAGAAACCTTGGTTAACTGTCACGTTAACTGGGTCTTGCGTGATTGCAATTGTACCAGCAACGATATCTCCACCACCACCTGTGTATTCGCTACCTTCACCAGCGAGTACGTCGAATCCACCGTTAACAGGAGATCCTTCTGGAGTTGTGAAACTGTCAGGTACTTCATTGTCGATAGCAACGTTTGGTAAGGAATAACCAATACCAGAAGTCTTAACATCAATTCTAGTAACACCCATCAATGCCTTGATGCGAGCGTCAAATCCAGAAGAGGAGATAACGTCAACGTTAGGACGTGAGACGTAACCATCACCAGAATTGGTTAGGTTAGCATTCGTGATTTGTCCAGAGGTGATAGCAGCGATAGCATCAGCATTTCTACCTTTAACAGATCCAGTGTACTCGAAGGTGATTAGTGAGTTAGAAGACTCAATTAGAGCAACCTCACGAGCAAATTCTTCACCGTCTATTTCAAGTCTGTCGCCAGCTTCGATTGGTGGGACAACGGTTGCTGCGATAACGTCTGCGTCAGATCCAATGTATGAGAAACCAACGAAGGTTGATCCCGCACGTGGGACTTCAGCGAAGATTAATCGTGAACCAACGATCTCATATGCGAGTCCAGGTTCCTGTATAACACCGTTAAGTGATACGAGAATGTTATTCTCAGGACGGATAACGTTAGATGAAACACCTTCAGTTAATGTCAAGGAGTAGAATAATCCACTACGCTTAAGGTTGAATGAAGATCTCAATGAGTCAAACTCATAACTGATATCGTCTAACTGACGTAACTTACCAACGTAGTAACCAACGAATTGTGATCCAATTACAGGAGGCTCAGAGAACTGAATCTTGTCAGAGAATGCAACGTAAGCATTGTTACCACCTGGAGGTTGTAAGATACCATTAACGAATGCGAGTATATGACCAGCAGGATCAGGGAAGTATGCCTGACCATTAGAAATGGTGAGGTCAAACTGTGTCTGTGTGCCGTCAAATCCTCTGAAGTAACGATCAACTCTACCCTCAAGTGTGCGAGCAGATGAAACTGCACCACCCCATCCGTAGTCGGAAATGATGGACATGTTATCAACGAAAACGCCATCTGCTGCTTCTACCCAGATCTCAGCAGTAATACCAACTTGCTCGATTGATACAACCTTAGCGTAAGAGCTATAAGTGGTTGTAGTTACGTTAGTAACGTTAGCATATATGCTTGGGAAGTTAGATCCAAGATCAATCTTACCAATGTTATTTGTGCCAGCAGTTACAGCATCTATTGTTTCACCTGTGCCTACTGGGATTACGTTAGCAACCCAAAGTTTGTGTATGCCATAATTAGGATCTGTATTCTCAAGTTCTAAACCATTGATATACTTGGTTACAGTTGCTTTGAATCCTGGATTCTTCTCAGCAGTACCTTGTAGGAGTGATACTTCATCACCAACACGGAATGTATCATTAGTGCCGATATCAATAATTGCAACTCCGAGATCTAATTCATATACCGCAATACCATGTATGTACTGGTTGAGTTGAATCTGTGTGCCAGATATACCCTTAACTGAAAGGATGTATGCAGTAACACTACCGTAGATAATATCACCAGGTACCCACTGCTCATCAATTGTTTCAACGTCTATCGTGATACGACCACCAGTATTACCTGTTAGTGATCCAGACTTATTGCTATAGTTGTCAATGAATCCTTCAGTATTTGATGCCTTAGAGAAGAACCAATCGCCTGTAGCGAATGCTCCCAAGGAAACATTAAGTAAGAATCTAGTAGTTGGGATACCAGCAGTACCTGTTGCACCAGTTGTTGCACCTTCCAATACATCATTTTGATTAATTGTACCAGCGATATTTTGTAGTTTAACTATCGATGTACCATCAGTAGATCTTGCTGTCTGTAATACTACACCTGTGTTAGCAGTAGCACCTTGGACTTGTAATGTTTCACCATTTGCGAAGATCTCATATTCACCACCCTGTGTGGTTGACATTCCAGTGATAGGATAATGTGTAGCTAACTTAACAATACTTGCTTCGTTATCTTGGATTCTTCCTATCTCAGACTCAGCAGCAGAAACACTACCGTAGATAACGTCAGCAGGATTAAATCCACCTTGTATTGGAGTATCAGATGGGTCTATTGCATAGACTGGAGCATTACGTGTAATACCACTTCTCTGTACAACTGCCATGATTTGTGATCCAGAGTTAGAGGTGTCTACCTGTAAGACTCTAAATCTACCATCGTGAATATAAGAAGCACCGATTTCAAACCACTGTGCAGTAGCAGTTAAGCAGTAGAAATAAGGTTGATTTGTCAATCCAGATAATGATGTATCAGATGCAGGGATGTAACTTAGTACGTCACCACGTCTGAAGTTGTTAGCACGATTGATTCTAATCCTATACTCAGCACGGTCAAATCCAACTTCAACTTCTGGAGTTAGAGTAACCAATGCAGGGTCAGTGTTATAGTCCCAACCTACCTCATACCTAGTAACACGGTTGATAGCATCAGTAGATGCAACGAATGTGACTCTTGCTTCTGTTGGGAATTGTGATCTCTCTAGAGCAAACTCAATAGGGTTAAGTGAAGAGTCAATTATAAACTCGACTGCTTCTTGATTCCACTCAAGTCTATCAGTTGGTTGCCATACATCATACTGACTCCATACACTATCAGCAACAGCAAGATACATGATGCTCTTAATGTATTCTCTACATCTTGTTAGAGCAAATAGAATCTGAGATCTAACAACATCTGGGAATGCAATAAAGTTACCCTCACCGTCAAACCATAGTTGTGTTAGGGAGAATGATCCAGCGTTACCACCAGTAATCAAGTCATAACGTACTGCCTTAAGGACATCGTTACAGAAGTCAATAGTTAAGGTAGTAGTTGGATAACTTGCTTGTGTATCAGCGAATGCTCTTCCAGCAATTGCTTGCTGATTAAAGAGGATCATATTAGCAATAATCTTGTTATTATATGTGCCAGCACCGAGAGTGCTAGTCATGCTATCGAATAAGGTATCGATTGCAGACTGGACGTTATAACATGTACCTGACTGGTATACTGTATTAGTATAAGCAGATGGGAATGTCTTAGTTACGTTATTAACAAGATAGTTTTGATTATTATTTTGTGCTTGAGATATAGTTTGAATGTATATGTCAGCAATTGTGCTAATTGCAGAAGCAGTTTCATTACATGTACCAACCCAGTTACCATTAGCATCTTGACCACCACCAGATGTATCGTATGTGATTGTTAAATCTCTAGCAACTACATCAGGAGTATACTTAACAGGCCATACAGTTGGTAGGGTGTAAGATCTTCCAGCAATAGTATTAGGACTACTGAATGCATCTGTTGCGAAGGTAACAAGATTACCAATTTCATTTTCTACAGCAGAAGACTCATTGCCAGTATATGCAGGATCAACTAGACGTGATCTATAGTAATCAAGATCAGATCTTGTAGGCCATGCCCATGACTTAACATTCTGCACTGGTAGTTTCATACCATCAGCAAAGTCTGTAATACGTGGATATGTGTGGTTGGTAGTATTACTATCCTGTGCACAAGTAAAGGTTAATGAATTACTTGCGATAACGACAGAATCATCAGTTCCAAGACTATGACCAGCAACAGTTAGAGTTAACTGACCGCTTGTAGGCTCATAGTATGCGTCTGTAGGTGTTAGTTGTGTACCATCATTGGCAACAGTAATACAGTTAGCAGCAGCAGATACAAATGTATGTCTGTAATTACCACCCTGAACTAGAGCACCAGCATTAGCACTTACAAATGTATGCTGATATGTATTTCCAGCTGGAGATTTACCTACGTTAACAGTAATAGTGCCGTCTTGCTTCTTAAGACCCTTCTTCTTAGCATGTGAGAATGTATGAGTTCCTAGGAATGTAGAAGGAATCATATCAAATCCTAATACACCAACATCAAATGTAGATGTAGCTACGTTATGTACTGGTAACCATTGGTTACTTGCATAGTCAGTAGGTCTTGGGTATGTATGAGGAGTAACATCCTTATCAAGATCACATGTGAATCCTAATGAGAAGTCATCAAACATGACATAATCATTTGCCTTAATAACACCATTTGTTTCAGCAGATACAAAGGTATGTCTGTAACTACCACCACCTATAACAGCACCAGCTAGAGCACTTACGAATGTATGATCATATAGATCAGCAGAAGAAGGAGCGATGTTAACATCAACTGTAATCTTACCAGACTGTCTATGTAAACTGTTATTTTTCGCACTTGCGAATGTATGTGTATAGTTACCTCCAACTGTTACACCGTTAGATGCAGCAGAATGGAATGTATGGTTATACTCACCACCGATAGTAATAACAGATCTTGTTACGTTAGCAGCAGTAGATGAAACGAAGTTATGTACTGTTGTGTTAGTAGAAGGTATGTCTTTTAATACTTGGACATCAAATGTATCACAATTACAATTAGAGATCTTCAACCATCTTCCACTTGAAGGATCTGAAGATCTAGGATATGAGTGGTTAGTAATATTGTTATCTTTACCACATGTGAATGTTAATGAATCGTCAGCGATCTTAACGTACTCACCGTTGATGAATCCGTTTCCAACCAAGATTCCATTTGCAGTAGCAGACTGGAATACATGAGCAGTTGTGTCAGTAACAGCACCTTGACCACCGTTAACGTTAACTGTGATTGTTGATGCACTTGTAGCAGTGATATCCAACTCAGCATCGTATGCGTAGTCAGCACCAGATGATGTAGCAGCACCAGCAGCACGAGGATATGTTTCCTGAGTTACGTTGCCATCTCCACCATAATCACATGTGAATACTAATGAGTTAGGTAATAACTTAATAGTATCGTCAGTAGTCAGACCATGACCAGATCCAATTGTTAATTCTAAAGTACCAGATGTTGGGTTGTATGCTGCACCCGAAGCAGTCTTAGTAGTCTTAGGAATACTAAGTGTCATTACTCCACTACCAGGATTGTATGATGCAGTCCTTGTGTTGTAGGTAGAGTTAGCATTCTGGAATGCATGAGTTGTAGTGTTAGAGGAAGTACCAACGTCAACTGTAATTGTATTACCTGTTACGGCAGTAATCTCAACTCTATTATTGTATGCAGGGTCATTACCAGAAGCACCGCCAAATCCTGTAGGACGTGGATACCAATGATCGGAAGCCTGACCATCTTGATCACAACGGAAGACCATTGACTTGTTAGCAATCTTAACGTAATTACCAACCTTAAGCTGATGATTACCGATTGTTGCTGTAAGAAGACCTGTACCAGGTACGAATGATGCAGCAGATACTCCATATCCAGTAGCATGTGATTCACCAACATCAAGTTTAATTGTTGAATTCTCCCACTGAATACCATCAGCTAGTGCACTTACGAATGAGTGGGTATATGATCCACCACCCTTAACAACACCTCTAATAACTGCACCTGTCTCAGCAGACTGGAATTGGTGAGTTGTAGTGTTAGAAGAAGTACCAACGTTAACTGAGAAAGAGTTAGCATCAATATAGGTAACAGTTAACCATGCGTTGTTAGACGCAGGATCCTGTTTTCTAGGATATGCATGATTACTTCCGTAACTATCTTGCTGACATCTGAATACGATAGACTCATCCTTAATCTGAATCTTGTCTCCATTAGCAAATGGGTGACCAGCAATTGTTAATACTAATGCTCCACTACCAGGTGTGAATGATGCACCTGTAGGTGTGAATGCATTCTCAGATCTTACAAATGTATGATCAGAAATATTAGAAGAAATACCAACGTTAACTGTTATGCTATCAGCAGTAACTGTTTGAATTGGAATAGAAGTATCATAGTATGGATCATCAGCAGAAGCACCACCTTGACCGTTTGCACGAGGATACTTGTGCTCAGTTGCGAATGAATCTAAACCACACTTGAATACTAATGACTCATTTTCGATCCATATTGCTTCATGAGAAACCTTAAGTCCATTAATACCAGCATTGATAAATGTATGTGCATATCCACCACCACTGAATACAGCACCAGCAGACGTACCACCTGCCCAGTTATGTGTCGTTACGTCAGTGATTGCTCCCTGATTTCCATTAACATTAACTGTGATTGTTGTAGCAGTCTTAGCACTGATTGGTAGAGCAGTGTCATATGCATAGTCCTTACCATTTGCAGTAGAAGCACCAGATGATCTTGGATATGTCTTATTAGTTGTGTTACCATCTCCATTGAAATCACAAGTGAATGTCAATGAATTAGGTTTAATTCTTATACTATCACCAACGTCTAAAGTATGTGATCCAATTGTTAACTCCATGTCACCCGATGTTGGGTTGTAGTTAGCATTTGTTACGTTATGTGACGACTGAGGTGAAGTACCTACGTTGACCTTAAATGTGTCATGAGTTATATCACTGATGGTCATCCACTGATTATACTTCGGATCTGTTGTCCTAGGATATGTCTTAGTAGATGTATTTCCATCCATTCCACATGTGAATGAAAGTGAATCAGGAGCGACCTTAACTCTATCACCGATAGTAAATCCATGAGCAGGTATGGTCAATACCATATCACCTGAGATAGGATCATATGATGCATTAGTGATAGTATGAGAGGATCCACCATGATAACCATGAGGTCCAATCTTAAGTGTCATATCACCTGTAGTAGGATCATATGTTGAATCAGAAACAAGATAGTTAGCACGAGTTGTAGTACCGATCTGGACGTTAAGGTTATTACCAGAAACACCAGATACCTCTAACCACTTATCATATGATGGGTCAATTCCTTCACGAGGATATGAGTGGTTGGTAGCATTGCCATCCATATCACAAGTCATTGTGATTGAGTTTGGCTTCAACTTAATTCTATTACCGTTACTGAATGGGTTATTTAAAACAGTTAATGTTAATACACCAGTCTCAGCATTATATGCTGCACCAGATGCTGTGTATTCTGCATGTCCTACATCCTTAATTTCTATAGAATGATCATATGCTCTGTCTCTCTTATGAGTTACACCACCACCGACAGCAGAAACAAATGTATGAGAGAATGATCCACCCTTTCTAATTGTACCTCTTAGGATTGAGTTAACCTTAGCAGTTACAAATGTATGTGTAGATGTGTTAGTAGAAGGAATCTTATCTAATACTACAACTCTAAATGTATCCTGAGTTACGTTAGAAATTGTTAACCACTTATTACTTGCTGGATCACCATGTCTAGGATAAGCATGCTCAGTTGCATGATCATCTTTAGAGCATGTAAAGATCAAAGCGTTATCTTCAATCATCACTTGCTCACCATCTAGCATTCCATGGTCTTCCATGGTAATTGTCATAACACCTGATGCACCACTATAAGTTACATTACTTGGTGTTCTACCTACAGCAGGTTTGAAGATATGAGCGTGATTAGAAGATCCACTAGGTGATGAGTTAACGTTAATTGTAATAGTGCTATCATCAACAGCAGTAACATTAACAGCATCACGGAATGCAGGGTCATTAGCAGTTGCACCACCAACACCATTTGCTCTTGGATATGTATGATCAGATGAATGATTATCTTGAGCACAAGTGAATGTCATCGAGTACTCATTGATATAGATGCTATCGTTAACTTCTATACCATGATCAGGACCAACAGTAATTACCATATTACCGTTAGACTGATTGTATGATACATTCTGAGGATCGAAACTTCTAAACTCAGACTTACCAACAAAGATATCAATAGTATTGTCTGTCTTATTCTCTACTGTCTTCCACTTACCACTGATAGGATCAGAAGATCTAGGATATGTCTTAGTAGATGTGTTACCATCCATTGTGCAATTCAATGACAATGCATTGTCTGCAATCTTAATAAGAGATCCATTATCCATTCCATGATTCTCTAAGGTAAGAGTCAGGTAACCTGTCTCACCGTTAAAGTCTGCACCTGTAGGAGTGAATGAATCAATAGTTGTTCTTGGATAAGCATGTTGAGATCCATTAGAATCCATATCACATGTAAATGTGACTGCACCGTCAGCAAGTTTAACATGCTGTCCTTGCTTAAGTGAATGATTACCAATATTAAGGTCAAGAATTCCTGTATAAGCATCATAATCAGCATCAGTAGGTGTGAATGTAGCAGCAGAAGTTGACCCAACGTTCACTTCGAGAGTGTCAGTAGTTACGTTAGTAATCTGTACCCACTTACCACTTACAGGGTCTGTGCCTCTTGGATATGCATGGTTAGATGAATTATCATCCATTGTGCAAGTCATATCTAAAGCATAATCATCTAACTTGATGAAGTCACCGTTAGAGAATCCATGCTTACTTACTGTCATCACCAACGTACCTGATGAAGGAGTATAAGTTGCTCCAGTTGGAGTATGTCTTGTTACACCGTCATCAATAATTCTTAATGAATTGTTGTATGCTGGATCTGTAAGTCTTGGATATGTGTGGTTAGTAGAGTTGCCATCTTTAGCACATGTGAATGTTAGAGAATTAGCAGCAATCTTAATACTATCATTACCCTTCATTAATGTCGCAACAGTAATACTCTTAGGTACTGCTGATACGAATGTGTGAGTAGTAGTGTTAGAAGAAGGAATATTGAATAATACTTGTACGTCAAATGTATCTTCTGTGACATTACTTACCTTCATCCACTCATCACTATATGGGTCAGATGCTCTTGGATAAGAGTGATTAGTTTGATTACTATCCTGTGTGCAGGTCATAGTAACAAATCCATCTTGTACCTTAATCCTTCCACCATTCTTAAGACCATGCTTCGTAGAAGTTATGGTCATAATACCTGTTGATGGATTATAAGCAACGTTGGTTGGTGTTAGTTGTGAAGGAGCAACAAACTTATGACTGTAATTACCACCAGTTACAACTTGTGCTCTAGTAACACCATTAGGAGTTGCAGACTGGAATTGATGTAATGTTGTGTTTGTAGATGGGACATTCTCAAGTACTTGGACATCGAATGTGTTATCTGTGCAATTGGAAATTGTTATCCACTTACCACTTACAGGATCGCTACTTCTTGGATAAGAATGATCACTACCCAAACTATCTTGTAAACATCTGAATGTTAAAGAGTTATTGTTGATCTTGATGCTCTCCCCATCATGGAATCCATGATTAGGAATTGTCAAGGTCATCATACCTGTAGCTGGTAGATAGTTAGCATCAGTTACAGTATAAGTCTCAGTACCAGGAATGTAGGTATGAGCATACTGACCACCAGCAACTAATGCACCACTTACAGCACTTTGGAATACATGAGTTGTTGGGTTAGTAATTTGACCATTACCAACATCAAGTGTAACAGTACCAGTTTGTCTATGTAATGAATTAGGATCAACAGAAACGAATTGATGATCGTATACATCATTAATAGCAGACTTACCAACTTGGACAGAGAATCCAGTAGCACTTACATTACGGATTGGTAACCACTGTCTGTATGTTGGGTCAGATCTTCTTGGATAAGTATGGTTTGTTTGATTGTTATCCTTACTGCAAGTAAATGTAATTGCATTCTCATCAAATCTTACAAAGTCATTTGCATGATAAATTGCACCAGTTTGAATGACTGTACAAACGTGAGTTGTAGTATTAGAGATAGGTGAGTCACCATAAAGATTACCAACCTGTAGATCATATGTGTTACTACCAATATTAAATGCCTTTAACCACTTACCAGAAACAGGATCAGAAGGTCTTGGATATAGGTGATCAGATGCTTGACTGTCTTTATCACATCTAAATGTAAAGACGCTATCTCTGATCATCATCATGTCACCATTCTTCACAGTGTGACCATTCTGAGTTAACCTTAATATACCTGTAGTAGGATAGAATGTAACATTACTAGGTGTAAGCTCATTAGGTCCTGCGAAACTATTAGCAACCGTAATCTGCATACTACCCTCAGTTGGGTTGTATGAAATAGTAGAAGGTGTATGATCTGTTTCACCAATTTCCCATACAGGAATGTTAGTATCGTAGAAGTGATCCTTCTTATGAGTTATGCAGTTATTATCACAAGATACGAATGAATGTTGAGTAGTATTTGTAGATGGAATAACATCAAGTACTTCAACACTGAATGTGTTAGCAGTAACATCTACAATAGGTACCCACTTTCCACTTATAGGATCTGTAGATCTTGGATACTGGTGTCCAGTAGAATCTGCATCTTTCTTACATGTGAAGAGTAGTGAATTATCAGCAATCTTAATATGTGAGAATGGAAGGAATCCATGATTGTTAATATAGAAGTTAATACGTCCAATAACAGGATCATAAGAAACGCTAGTTGGTGTATGAGTAGTAACAGCAGAACGAGGATATGAGTGGTTGCTTGAGTTACCATCAGCAGCACACTTGAATGTTAAACCGTTATCCTTAATTCTTACACTATCACCAGCATGTCTAACACAATTAGTAACAGATGTTGAGTAAGTATGGTTATAGATTCCACCAGAGATGAATGATGCTCTCTTAACACAGTTAGGATTAGCACTCTTAAATGTGTGTAGAGTTGTGTTACTCTGAGGAATTGTTGTTAATACTTGGACATCAAAACTCTGCTCAGTTACGTTAGATACTGTTAACCATTTTCCTGATGATGGATCAGATGCTCTAGGGTAAGTATGATCAGTTGCATGATTATCCATTGCACATGTAAATGTCAATGCATTATCATCAATCTTAATCTTATCTCCATTCTCGAATCCATGACCATTAATGGTTAGGTTCATAACACCTGTTGTTGGGTTATAAACGATAGTGCTTGGAGTGTAACCTGGATGTGGGACAAAGATATGATCTGTAGTATCTGAAGATGCACCTACATCAAGAGTAATTGTGCCATCCTTCTTAGTGATTCCACCACTGCTACCCTGCACGAATGTATGAGTAGTAGTGTTAGTTGAAGGAGCGTAACTTAATACTTGGACATCAAATGTATAGAGACCTACATTAGATACTGTGATCCATCTATTAGCATATGGGTCACCAGATCTAGGATATGCATGGTTTGTACCATTGTTATCTTCTAAGCAGGTGAATGTTACTGCATTTTCTTTAAACTTAACTTGATCACCATTGCTCATTCCATGAGCAGAATCACAAGCAACAGTCATAATACCTGTTGTAGGATTATATGAAGTACCTGTAGTTGCAGTTAAAGGTGATCCATCATGTATGATTGGGCATGGCTTGTTATAGAATGGGTCAGCACCACCATTACCAACATAATTTGATCCAGTTGATCTAGGATAAGCATGTGGTGATTGATGAGCATCTAAGAAGCAAGTAAATGTTATTGCTTCTTTTGCTAACATAATATTCTTTCCAGAAGATAGATTATGATCACCAATGGTTAGTTTTAAATGACCTGTTAGAGGTGCAAACTCACCAGCAGTTGCTAAGAATGGAATTTGTGGAGTACGTCCAACATATACATCAAACTCATCTTTAGATACATTTCTAATATCCATCCACTTATCACTCATTGGATCTGTGGCTCTTGGATATGCATGGACTGAAGAATTTTGGTCCATATCACAGGTGAAACTTACTCCACCGTCAGCAACCTTAACGTAATCTCCAGCAGAGAATCCGTGGTTAGTAACCTTCAATCTCATTAATCCAGTTTGACCATCAAATGTCGCACCAGCTATACTATGCTCTGAAGATTGACGAAGAGTTGTTTTTCTATCTGTTGTTAATACTAACTTACCATCAGCAGGAGTAAATGTTGCATTACTTACATTATATTGTTGCTCAGGTGTCTTACCTACGTTAACAATAATTGTTGTATTAGTTACTCCAACAATAGGTGTTGGCTCATTGTGTATTGGGTCAACGTGACGAGGATATGAATGGATAGATTTGTTATCATCCATGTCACAAGTAAATGATAATGACTGAGATGCAATCTTAATATTAGTACCTGTAGTCAGACCATGACCAGATCCAACTGTCAATTCTAATTGACCAGTAGTAGAGTTAAATGATGCAGCAGTTGGATTCCAACCTACAGTTGGAGATACTCCAACGTTAACAGTAAACGTACCACCAGGAATATCAGACTCTACAACATCTAACCATTTGTCAGATGCAGGATCAGAAGATCTAGGATATACATGCTCACTATAATAGTTGTCCATGGAGCATGTGAATGTCATGGAGTTATCAAAGATCTGAATCTGCTCACCCTTAGTAATCTTATGACCACTAACAGTTAATTTTAGAAGTCCTTTATCAGCAGTATATTCAGCATGAGATGCAACATGATGTGTAGCACCAACGAAACGATGCTGACCAATTTCCAATTCTAATTCACCATCTATCTGATTGTAATCTGCATCAGATACATCATACTCGATCTTAGGTGTTTGACCAACGTTAACAGTGAAACTATTTGTAGTTACTTGCTCTACCAACATCCAAGCATCACCAGCAGGATCCTTCGCTCTAGGATAACCGTGCTTAGTATTATGATTATCTTGTGCACAAGTAAAGATTAGAGATCCATTCTTAATTTGTACTTGATCACCAGTTTGGAATCCATGTGCAGTAGACTGACATACTAATAATCCAGTATCAGGATCGTAAGTAGCATCAGATATAGTATGCAATGTAGAATCGCTCATACCATGATTAGGTAGAGTAATTGACATGCTACCATTCTCAGGATTGTATGATGCAGAGTCTATAGTATGTGCAGTAGCACCAACTGCTATAACTTCTACAGCAGCATTACCAGCTGGGTCACCAGATCTAGGATAAGAATGAGTTGAAGCATTGTTATCTTGATCACATGTGAAGTTTATAGAGTTAGTTGCAAGTGATAAGAAAGTACCAACAGTATGGTTGTGTGACCCCACGGTCATTACCATATCACCATTACTACTATCATAAGCAGCATGTGTTATGTCGTATTCAATCTTAGGAGCAGGACCAACATTAATTGTGAAAGTATTAATTGAAGCACTTTCACCGTTAACTAAAGATCCACCACCAATCGCATATCCAGCGAAGTTAGAAGAAGCAAATATTCCACCACCACCTGTTAAACCAGTGTAGCTAGCACCAGGAGTTGATGCTTCACCAATAGGTGTGCCGTCAATCCAAAGTTTTACTCTACCACTACCAGTAGTAATATTACCACCAATACGGATCTCCCATACTATCTCGTGGTCACCATCATCAAAGTATGAAGATAGACCACTGATTTGTAGGTCAAGCATTGCAAGACCATTATCATTATTGTTTGCTCCACCAGTGTAAGCGTTAGTGCCATCACCAGCTCTTAGTCTGAAATATGTACCACTATCTCTAATACCTAACCAAACACCAGATGTTGAATCACCTGCTTCAAATAAACAGCAGTCTATTGGTGAAGAAGGTAGTTTTGTAACACAACGGAATACTGCATCTTCAGAAGTTACAATTCCAGTGCCACTATCAGTTGTAGAAATCTTATCTTCACCAGCAATGAATGATCTAGTTACAAGACTATTAGGTTGTCCAGTAATAATACCTGTATCAGCAACAGAATTGAATAGTGAATTGTTAGGTCTTGGGACAGCATCATAGAATCTTTGATCAATATTATGTCCAGCGTTATTTGTAATAACCTGGCCTTTCATTGCACGAAGAGCAAATTCTTTTGCCTTATTCATGATCCAGATGGTCTCAGTAGACTGAGCAGCAACATGATCTAAAGCACCATTATAAGTGGTATAGAATTCAGCAGAATACTGCATCCAGTTGTTACCACCATACTTAAGGTTAAACGCTAATGATCTTAAGATATCAGTAACGTCATGCACACAGTTAGCAGGACCACCTGGGATGAGTAAGTTAGGGAATTGGACTAATCCAGCAGCAACTGCTTGCTCTGCGATATATCTGATATTGCCATCAATAGCATCACCACATTTCTGATACATTACCTCACGTGGGTTTTGCTCATATGATTGTACTGGTGTTGTCTGTAGATCAGTGCCTTCAATATAATCTCTACCAAATGCATTACGCATTGTCATTGTCATGATATCTCTCAATATCTTAACTACAGTGATAGATGCTTCCCACTCACCTTCAATATGCTTAAGTGAGTTATTTTCTGTCTCAATATACAATGCAGCAGCATCATATGTCTTCTCGTTACAATCGAAGCGAAGGTCATGTACCGCTGCCTCAATCATATCAAGTACGTCATCTTCACAATTGACTGCTCCACCAGGAATCTGTAGATTCTCAAACTTAGAGAGGTCATTCATTATTGCTACGCATTCCTTAGAAATAATCTTTCTGTTATTCCAGATTACGTCAGCAGCATCAAGATATCTGTCATTAGAGTTTCTACCAGTTGGACCTTGAGGATATGCCTCAGTGTCAAGTACTATAGTTTCATCTCTGTAAGAAGATCTAGCAGTCCACTGAGGTGAATAATACTCTTCTTGAGTATATGTTGGTGCACCAGCTCCTAACTCAGAAGACGCTTCTCCTGGAGACATTAACAAGTTGTTAATTGCCTTTAAGCAGAGCATCTTAGTATAATCAAATGCATCAAGCATTGGATTAAGCTCAGCTTCAACATGGATGACATTATTCTGATTATCAAGATACTTATCAATAACTGCTTCAGTCTGATATGTGCCACCTGTAGCAAGGTCAGCAATTACAGCAGGAAGTATGAAGTCTTTAATATCTCTTTCACAATATGGTTGTCCATATCCAGGCATCTCAAGGAAGTCAAATGTGATACCATCGATATCCTTCTCATATTTGTCTTGAATATAACCAGCAACCTCTTCTGCAATATAATCTCTATTCTTCCAAAGTTGATAACCACCTTCTCTGAATCTCTGATCCATAGGAGCAACAACCTTAAGTAGGTTATCTCCTAAAGTGGCAATCTCATCGGTTGTAGCACTTGAAGCAGGAGATGAGAAGTTATTAGGTATTCTCAATCTAGTGCTATACTCACCACTTAGATCAGTACTTGTTGTGGTAATGACTACATTAACAATCTTAAATACTTCATTCCAAGTATAAAGAGACTGTAGAATCTCAGCAGCGATGTGATCTAATTTACCACTAGCAGTTAGATAAGTCCTTGCAGTATAGATTGTATGGAAATCTCCACCTTCTCTAAGGTCTTTAATTAGAGCACCAAGAATGTAATCCTTAGTATCTCTTACACAAAGGTTAGTACCACCATATATGTTATTACCAGGATCATCACCACGAATAGTAAAGTCTGGGAATGCAACCTTCATTCTACCGACTGCTTCTTCTGCAATCCAAGCACCATTAAGGTCAATTATATCAGCACATCTCTTCTGCTCTGCTCTACCAGTATCAACGTCTTCTACAATGATATCTCTATCTGCATAATCAACAGACTTAGCAGTTGCAGATGAAGAATTCTGACCACAGAATGTAGCATAACAGTCAGTAGTAGAGCAAACAAATGGTGCTTCACCATCTAGACCAGCAACAATAGTGTCAAGAGTATAATCAATTGTATTAGGTGAAGTGAAGTTTGCTTGACGATCACCTACTCCTTTCTTAACAACAAAGTTATCAATATGACCATTCCAACCATTTGCTAGGTTAAAGTCTGCTCCAACTTTTAGTCCACCATATAGGTAATCATTAGTATCAACGTAGTTGGATCCAACTTGTGATCCATTTACGAATGCCTGTGTAACACCACTTGATCTACAGACTGAAATATGATACCAAGTACCAGTAGTCGCAAATACATCTGTACTAAGGATAGTATTGGTCGTGCCGTTATATACCTTCAATTTCTGACCATCCATTAGGATATTCAATCCATTAGCAGCAGATAGTCTTCTGAAGTCCACAATTACCTGTGTGCCAACATTGACACCAGGACGGATCCATCCTTCAATTGTGAAGTCTCCAGTGCCAAATTCAAAATCTTTACTCTCATTAAAGACTATTTGACCGTTACTTGGAATTAAGATCGATTTAGTTCCCTGTAACTCAGCTTTCTTGATTATTACACTTTGAGAGCAATTTGTGTTTGTAAGAGTGGAATTAGTTAGATATTCGCCATTTTGGAATGTACCAGTAATTGGTCCAGCAAATAACCACTTAAGACCAGAATTAACTCCAATTGCACTGAATACAGCACCAGAGGTAATACCCTTAATTTGATCGTTAGTAATGAATAATCCAGTTGACTTATCCTTGAATGCAAGTTTTGTAGTCCTTACAGTTTCATTAGCAACAAATGTGCCGTCAGAAACAAGTGCAAGGTTATTAATGTTGGTTAAGTTACCAGCAGTCATTGCAGTTGTTGCAAGACCAGCTAAAGTGTCAACATAAGATTTAACGTTAGCACAGTTGTTAATATCCTGATTATTACCAGATGCATAGTTTGCATCGTAAGTTTGAGCAGGAGCAACACCACCAGAGTAAGTTGTAGGATCATTAAGGTTATAACCAGCAGTATTGAGTTCCTTCCAATACATCAAGTTATTAATCGCCTGATACATTAATGTCTTCGCAGAGTTGAATGCAAAGACTGCTTCTGTCTCTTCTCCAACAATACCGTTAGTTAGAGGTACACCAGCAGCATCGAAGAATTTTTTGGTAAATTCAACGGTATTATAGTTACCACCAGATCCAAGATCTTCTGCAATAGAATCAATCATGTATCCAAGGTCACGACGGCACTTCTCTTGATGAGGTGAATATTCACCCACTGCTTCATCAGGAAGCTCAGTTAGAGAAGAAATATTTAATGCTTCGTCTATAAACTCCCAAAGTGTTGAAAGTGCAGACTGTACGTCTGAGCAGTTCTCAGAATCAGTATTGGAGGTATTAGATCCAGCAGTACCGTAAGCATCGTTAGGTGAAGGGTCAGCAGTGATTGTAAGGTCTTGATAAGCAACCCAAGAGTCTCCAGAGTTAACAGCGTTGATTGTACCTGAATAACCGTTAGTAATAGCAACTAAGCAACGATCTTTAGCCTTTTCGTATGCAAAGCGTGTTTCAGCAGCTTGTGCATTAACATAAGTTAGATTACCGTTAGTATCGAAGAATTGTTGAATAAACTTACGAGAATAGCGGTTTCCACCTGAATATGCGTCAATAGAGATAGCATCAACAAATAATCCAATATCTCTCTTACATTTGTCATCTGAAGGAATAGTAGACCCAGGATACTGAGTTTTCATGTCATCGAAAGCCATTCCGATGATAAGTGCTCTATTCTTCTGAATAAACCTGTAAGCGTCCTTATAACGACTCCAAGAGTTAGTAATAATGTCAGATGGGAAATAGTAGTCTTCAAACTCAACAGCAATGCTTGCTTCAGCGAAATCGATGATTACTTGCTTATTATTAGCAATATTGCGTTTTCCATCTAAGAATCTGTTTGCAGCGATTCCATGGAAGGCAGAAACTGGATTTCCGTAAATAACCTTCTTATTTCTGATAACTTCGCCTTCTTCAAGCACACCACCAGTAAGTTGAGAATATGTAATCTCAGTAGTCCTAACTTCTTCAAAATCGAGGAAATCAGCATTAATTCTTTCAGCAGAGTTATTAAGCTCAGTAGGAGTAATGGAAGATTGTGAAATGTCGTCTAGGATGACATTAGGGTTAGTTAGAGAAACTAAACGCTCAAATAGTAATCCAAAGAAGGTAGATCCTTTGTTAATGATTAATTCATCAACAGGGTCACCAGTTACAGGATCTGTATAAGGTGCGATGTATGTAATCTGGCCTGCAATCTTAGATGAGGCAGAATAGATGTACTCATTAAGTCTAAGGTCAAATATTCCAGTTTCAAATCTAGGAGTACCTGAAGTCTTACTTACAACAAGACGGTCAGTAATAACACCTTCAGTAGTGATATTAGTCTCTTCAATATAAGCAGTGTCACCTTCTAGGTTAGTAACTGCTTCACCGAATTCAAATATAGTCTCTGAGTTAACTAGGGTAACAGATTCTACTAATGCAGCGAAGATTTCTCCTCTTACAATTTGCTCATTAAGATCAAACGTACCACCAACTAGATTGATGACATCTAGATGATTAGTACCTGAATCAATAACTGTAGCAACAACATCTGAACTCTCACCTTGTATCTGTTGTCCTATTGATGGGAAAATACCATAGTTTGCAGTACCACCAGATTGGTAAAGTGCAATTCTGTAGATAGGTGTAGGAGTAACTCCTAAGATTCTATAGTTAACTTTAGAAGGTGGTTTAGGTGGCTCAGCAAATACTATGTTACCACCAACGATTGTGAAGGATTCACCAGGAGACTGGATAACACCGTTAAGTGTAATCATCAACTGATCTTGCTTAACGATGACTTGCTCATTCTCAACAGTAACTGGGAATTGCTTATCAATACCATTAAACTGACCTGAGATATCATCTAGTTTCTTAACAATAGAAGTTAAGATTTCCTCAGAAGAAGTCAAACGCTTCTTACGGAAGAGAACCTCAGTATTGTTATAATCGGTGTATATTGGTTGTGCAGCACCGAATGATGTAATCTGGTTTACATTACTATAGTTTTGTATATTAACTTTCTTCGTAAATTCTGTACCAATCTTACGACCAGATACGTCCTTACCACCAGTCAGTTGTAACTGACCAAACATATTGAAACCAGCAGGGTGGTTATTTTCTAATACTTGTGCTTTCCATTCTGTGATAGGAATCTCAGACTTAACAACATATGAGAAGTTCTGATAGAAGAAACTATCCTGTATCTTCTGGACAATCTCAGAAGGCTTACCAACGTCATCAATAAATCGGCCTGGTGTCTTCGTTAGGGAGCCGATATTCAGCACACCACGAGCAATAGAGAAGTTATCGATAATACCAGATGCCTTGGATATCTCACCCTGTACTCTCTCACCTTCTGCCCAGTCACCAGTGTAATCAACGATCTTAAGAATCTTAGGACCAAGTTGCCAACCAGTGTTAGTAGATACCTTACCGATAGCAGTTTGTGTTTCTATTGAAGATCCTTGATATACTGTCTCTCCTTCTAAGAAACGAGATGTTTCAACAACAGCAGTTGCTTTACCACCAAATACCTCAGTTAAAAGTGTCTGTCTACCAGATCCCTGAGTTAAGAAGGTAACGTACGATCCACCTTGTGCAGATGCTTTTGTAAGACCGAATCTTAATTGATCAGGCTCAAGACCAGATGCTTCACCAGCAATTGCATAATATGTCTGTCCAGCAACCAAACTGGTTAAACCTGCGGTACTTGGTTTTGGTAACTCACCAACTGTTGATCCAACATCATCAGATCTAAATTGGACTTCTGCACCAGTGGTTATACCATGTGGGAAGTTAAACTGTAGATAGTTAAGGTCTAAGTTAACAACGTAGTTAAATTCTGATTTAAGAGTAACAGTTGGTTCGGATGAGTAACCTGAACCTGGATTCTTAATAGTAATCTCAGAAAGTCTGTTATTCTTGATAATTGCTAATGCCTCAGCACCAGATCCACCACCACCTTCAATTACAACAGCAGGAGTAGAAGTATATCCAGAACCTGGGTCAGTTATCTTGATCTGACTTAGTATTGAAGTATTAAAGAGTTGTAGGTTAACAGGGAATGTAATCTCTGGTTTTAAGGTATAGTCATGTGAATAACCGAAACCAAATTCATTATTCTTTAGTCTCTTAATCTTACCAATGTTAGTACCTGTTAAGAATACAGATGCACCAGATCCTTCTGAAGGAATAACAACAGTTACAGATCCACCAGATCCAGCAAGAGTTGCTCCTAATATTCCAGTTATAGCGTCTATGTCAATAGATGCAGTTGTATAACCTTTACCTGGGTCAGTTACAGCAACAGCAGTAATAGTACCTGATCCAATAGTGTCATCAACTTCTACAGTAATAGTTGCCTTACCACCTTCACCATCTCCTAAGATAGGGATATCATAGTAGACACCTGGAGCATATTCAGTACCTCCATCATTAACTACAACCTTCTCAATCTGTCTGAAGGATGCAATATCATTAATGATAGGTAGTTTCTGATAGAATCCACCTGGAGAAACCAGTTGAATAGTATTGATAGGTCCAACTGCTCTTAGAGAGGTAGTTGAATAGTATGAATATGGTTGATCAAATTCGTCATTTCCAACCTCTGCATTCATCCTTTCAGGCTCTTTATCAAGTTGGAATTTGAAAGAGGTATCTGTTGGTACTTCTGATATTCTGAATGTACCATCAAACGGTGTTTTGATTACATCGATAAAGCTATTATCGCCTACTGGTGAGTCCGCCCCAGTACGTGATGGGTCGAAGTAATAGGAAATATTCGTCACATCTCCTAATACTGAGAACTTAACGAATGGAGCTGGGGATGTTGGAATACCTGGAGTACCAGATCTCTCGATGTTATTAAAGGAGTATTCCAGTTTATACTGGTTGTCCTGAGAGAATGATAGGTAATATCCAAAGTTAGAAGTATCAGATAGATCAAATACGTACTGATGATTTCTAGTGAAATCTAAAGTTGGGTGTTTTGCATAGATGTTAACACCAGCAATAGCATTATTAGTAAATGCAGGATCTGAATCAGCAACTGCTCTAATAGCAAATGTGTATTCTCTTGATCCCATAATCTGATCAATAAAGAATGATCCGTTAAACTGGGCCGTAGTGAATCCCTCAGTGAAGATAATGTTACCAGCACCGAAGTTATGAGCACTATTTGATGTGCAATAAACGTAGTTAGTTCTGACAGTAGATGATCTAATTATATCCTTCTCTAAACGTGCAGTAACACGAATCTTTTTAACTGATTCAAATCCGACAATTTCAGTGCTCTTCTCATCTTCAGCAAGAACTATATTACCAGAGTTGATAGAAACAACGTCTCCAGGAATGTATACAGACCCTGGTTGAACTTCCATGATTTGAACCATGTAGTTGTTACCTTGGTCATAACCCATCAATCTAGTGTATACACTAATTGCTTCTTCAGTAGAAATATGAGTCCAAGTTACACCACCGTCAGTATCATCACCAGTACTATGAATAGGTGCTGTATTACCACTAACACCGCCTCCACCTGCTGCAACTTCATAGATGTTTAACCTATACCAAACTCTCTGTCCAACGACGTAGAGACGATCTGGTAACCACTCAGGCATATCCATTCCAGTCCACTGAGGTCTAGGATATGGATGTTGAGTTAGATCAATAGTAAACTTACCTGATGTATCAAGGAATGCCCAGTTTATTACGCCATCACTCGCTACACCAGCTGTGTGTACTGGTGCAATTGTACCTGAAGTACCAGCACCTTGTGCTTGATAAATTCTCTTACCATTATAAACGGTATCTCCTAGAGCATATGCAGTACCTGATGCCCATGGATTCTCTTCTTCAATAGTATCGAAGTATGTTCCTTCAATTTGGTTTACATCTCCAGCAACAGTCCTATAACGATCTGTATTATTGAATGTACCATATATCTTACCAACCTGATACTTATTACCATATCCAGGTTGAAGTAATGTGCCTTCTGGGACGTTTACAATAGTACCATATGCTTGAGTAACACCAGCATCATTAAACTGTTGTAAGATAGTGCCCTTAGTCAACTTAAGATCTTGACTGAAGGTAAACTCCATTACGTTGTCTATCTTCTGATAGAGAGCATCACGCATATAGAACTTACTAATAACATCAGCAGAGATAGTAAGTTTCTTACCTAATGGTGATGGAATAGTAGAAGTCTTAGTAGCATACTCAGCTTTATTAGTGGTAAATGTATAGCTACTTGGGTTTAATGTAGCAATGACCTGGGACATATCCAGAATCTGCAAACCACCAGCACCAGGAGTCCATGCAGATAGTGCAGAGAGACCTAAATCAGCCCATGTAGTTGCAGTTTCAATATCTGTAAATGATATATCTGTATACTTGGTAGTATCAGTTAAAGTGTAACTATCTCTCTTAGAATGAAGTCTATCAAACTTAATTAGTACAGAATCTGAATTATTTGTAGTAACAGGAATCTCTTCACCAGGTGCAGAGTATGCAGTATTATAAGGAGCAATATTGTCTATTACAAGATCATCAATATTACCAATGAAACAGTTAGCAGATGATGATCCAGTATACTTACCAGCAACACCTACGTTATTAACACTAATATCTGACGTACTCTGGAAGTTAGCAACTAAGTTACCATTCAAGAATAACTCATATTGATAAAGACCTAGTGACTCTTCTCTCTTCTGGAAGGTAACATGTACCCACTGAGCACTACCGAATGTAGTCCAGTTAACAGCAGTAGCAGATGTTGCTACTTGTACTGAGTTTACATAAAGGACTGCTTTCTCATAGTTTGCACTATTCTGATCACCATCCATTTCAACCTGTATACTATCACCAGCAACAGGAATAACATCAAATAGAAGTGGTTTATGGTTTGTAGCATGAGCAGTGGTATTCATTGCCATCCATACTCTGAAACTCCACTCCTTATCGGTCATTCCGTAAGAAGCAAGTTTAACAGGAGAAGGAGCACTTAACTTAAGTGATCCATTACCAAACTTATAAACTGCATCATCAAAAGTAGAATCAGGTACTGACGAGAACGTCATTGTTGCTAAATTCTGCTTAGTAAAGTCGTAATCTAGATCGTTAGTATCATTGAAACGATATGCTGCTATTTGATCAGACTGTTGTCTATCAAGTACTAGGATCGGGTCACCAGAGTTGTCTACTGTATGTGTCTTAGCTTTAAAACCGATATTTACAGTATCATCAATCTTAGTCTCTTTAATTACTGTGCCGTCATACTTCAGATAATGAATAACTGAGTATCTTTGGTTTTGTGCTTCTATTACATCAGTAACAAGTGAATAGTTACCAAATACATCTACATTAATACCAGCATGATTGATTGAATCAATTGCACCACTAACGGTAACTGTCTTCTGCCATTCCCACTGAGTATTAGCAGTTGCAATTGGGAATTTGCTTATTTGTACCCTATCATACTTAGAAAGGACACTATTATAAACATCCCAAACTAAGATGCAATCACCATATTCATCAACAGTGAATTTAGGATTTCTTACATATCCACCTAGAGTTGGAATCTGTCTAATGTATTCAATTTCAAGGTTTGCACCGTCATACCAGAATACACCGAAAATACAATCATCATTATCATCGTTAACACCAACAAAGAAGAATCTGTCATCAGATATCCACTGAATCTGATTAATCATCTCTGAATCATCAGCAGATGCAATCTTTCTCTTCTCTACAAGGTCACCGTCCAGATTACACTGGATGATCCACATATCATTAGGATCAGGTGAATTACTGTCTGTATAACCTGCAAGATAGATACGACCTTCCTGGTCTAGTGCTAGAGAAGTGATCCAATCTCTTCTTGTGCTACCACTGATACCAGCAATTGCTTTCTGCCATAGTAAGATACCATCAGGAGCATTAGCATTATTGAATCCAGATTCATACTTACCTAACCAAATGTCAGGGTTGTAGTTAGGATTATTAGGATCGTATGTTTGACCAACGATATAGATGATGTCATTCTCTGCTGAAGCATCGATATGCATCTTAATAAATTCTGCCTTCTTAGTACCTGAGTTAAGAGGTAGTAAGTTTCTCTCCCAAACTTTCTGGCCTAGGTCATCAAATTTGACGATAATTCCTGCTTGGTCACCGTCTGTCTCAAGGATGCTACCACAAATATAAGTGTAACGCTCTATAGTCGTTACCATGTCATGTATGGTAATGATACCAGATGCCTCAAGATACTCTGTAATCCAATAGCGAGTCTTCTTGTATTGCTGAGGATGTGATACCCTTATCTGAGGAGGATCATTAGAATCGTATCCATTACCAGAGTTAATGATATTAACTTTATTAATCTGTCCAGTATTCTCAAGTACCAACTGAAGTGAAGCATCCTGACCAGCAGGTGTTATTAATTCAAATGTTGGTGGGATATCATTGTTATATCCAGTACCTGCTTGAGTAACTGAAATACTCTCAACACCTGTTACCACCTTAACCTTAAAGGTCTTCTGGGTATTATCGATAACAGGACGTGAGTTTATAATTATCTCATCTTGTTGTCTTAATTCATGTCCTATATCTGTAGTAATAACACCATAAGGACGGTCACCAATGATTTCCTTCTGGTAACCAATAATATTCTGTCCTTTAACAGATTCAATAATAGCAGATGCACCGAATCCACCAGTACCTTCATTATCGAAGAATATAGTGTCATCTACCTGATATGATTCACCTGGGTTCTCAATAACGAATCCATCAATCTGTGCATTCTCAAACTGAGTAGTTGTTTCTACTTCAATATCAACTCTAGACTCAGCAGATACTCTTGGGAAGTAATCATAGATCTGTAGAGTTGCCTCTTCAGACATCTCTAGTAATTCTTGTTGCTCATTAGCATCAATCAGACCGTCATTGTTACTATCCTGAATTTCAAAGATAATAGGATATCCTTCTATCTCAGTAGTGAATATATCAGCAGTCTGGTTTGGTTGACGATCAATATCAATATCAACATCAGTATATGGATCTCTATAACGGACAACACCATCAGGGATATTCTCTTGTGTTGCTGCCTGAGTAAAGTTCCAAGCATCAGGAAGTGAGTTAAACTGTGGTCCTAGAATATAAGGGAATTGTGCAAGACCTGCATCACTAGCATCAATAGTAATGAAGTATGCATATGTACCACCAGGATACTCAGGTGTCTTACAGAAACGACCATTATACTGGTCTAAGTCACCAGACTGGAAGTCATAGAAATAATCATCTACAAATGTACCAGCAGGGTACGTTGAAATAGGAGGACCATCTATTCTTGAAGGATCAGGGTTGGTTACTTCATCATATACAACGTTTTCTTTTTGTTTGTATGACGTACGCATCCTTCTGATACCACTATTCTGATCAGTAGGATCAATATATCCATAAGGACCATAAATTGGGTTACCATCAAACGCCCAACCAATAACAGGTGAGTGCTCGAAGTTAGATGCTAATTCTTGGAATTGCTGAGTGACAGGGTTTAAGAATACGTTATCACCAACAACATATCTTAATTCTTTAGGATCTGATAGGTGAGCATATTCACCACCAAACTGGTTGTTATATCCAGTGAATACATAACCTCTTGCGAAGTCATATTTGTTACTCTCTACTCCTAATTCATATTCTAAGTTTCTATTCCACTGATAGACTGTAGGTGCAAATGACGCTAATTGACCCACTGCTTCGAGTCTAACGGTGGTCATTCCCTGTGTATACCCAATACCCTTGTTGGTAATAGTTACACCTAAAACACGTCCTTTGTCTTCTCCAATAGTTCCGATAGTTGCTTGTGCAATAGCACCAAATCCATCACCATTGATGATTACGTTAGGTGCAGTAGTATAGGAATTACCAGAGTTAATAATAGCGATAGAAACGATTCTACCATTCAATACGATTGGTTGTGCTAGAGCATTCTCACCAGAGTTAACTTTAATTTCTGGAAGTGAAGTATAACCACTACCGAAGTTAGTAACATTAACACTTTGAATTGGACCACGGACACTAGCAGTTGCTTCTGCTCCTACTCCTCCACCACCTGTTATAGAAACACTAGGTTGTGATGTATATCCTGTACCTGGTTGCTCAACTAGAATACGAGTAACTCGACCACCAGTGATAACTGCTTGTGCAGTAGCACCAATACCACCGCCACCTACGATTGATACTAGAGGTGACTCAGTATATCCAGTACCTTCAGTTGTAACATTAAAACTATCAAGACTACCATTTACAACAACTTCTGCTGCTGCATTTGCTCCTCCACCACCTTCTATCTCTACATTAGGTTTTGCACCAGCATCATAACCTTCACCATTGTTAGTTACACTGATATTGGTTAAAGGACCATACTGTACGTAATCTCTTGACTTGTAAGACCAGATAGAAACACCATTAACCCAAGATCCGATTGGAGTACCTGGATTGATAGTTTGACGCTCTGATATAGTTTGGACTGTCCTAGGGAATCTTAATAGCTTCCTTTGGTTGCCTGGGATCAATGCTGACCCTGTAAATGGACCTATCTTGTAGTTTGGTAATCCAGATGCAGCAACATAGACATATTGGTCATTAAAGAAAGAGTTTTGGATATTAGTCGTAAATTCACTAATAACCTTGTTAATAGAGGTTACATCTGACTTACCTCTGTTAAGGTCAACCGATAATAGGATATTACCTGCTGGAATGATCTCAGTTGGTGTATTGATCCTATATGAGAATTCAAACTCGTTAATACGTGATGTAACGGTAAATGTGCCGTTATAGACAACTGGGTTTGCACCGTAGATCGTAACTTGGTCAGAAACCAATAATCCATGTGGGTTACCGCAAACTACAGTCGCAGTCTGGTTATTAACACCACCAGGAGTAATACTGGTTACTTGGATGAGTTTTTTAACATTATACAACCAAGATTGCAATCTTAGCTCTTCAGCAGTGGATCCAAGGTTTGCAACCTTCAATTTGTCTCCACCGAGGTAGTAACTACCTGTATTGTTAAGAACAGTCGTTCCTGCTTCTGCAATACCAAGAACTCTCAGTTTACACTCATTTGCAGTACCAAAGTTAGTATAGATGTAGATATCGGACTGAATTATGGTACCAGGATCCCAATCTTCAACAACTCCGTTTTTAGACCTAGTACACTCGATGAACTGGTTTAGGGACTTCTCTTTATACTGAACTTGCTCTTGATCATTGATTCTAATGGTACCATTCCTTTCGGGCCATCCTATAGTCGAGTCAACCGTGATTATCTGACCCGTAGTCGTAAGAGGCTCAACAAGACGTGTTTTGTAAGGAATAATGAAATTCCCAACCAATGTTTCTTCCGAGATAGCCAATTCATAGATTGTATCGGTACCTTCGATGATTGTGATGACATTTTCGATTAAAGCTGATGCATCCGTTACGCTAGTGTCAACAGCGTCGGCATATTGGTTAATTTGTGCGTCTAATAGGTTTACAGGGTCACCTTCTATCAATTCTGCTCTAAGAATGGTGTCTACAACCCAAGTAGCATAAGATGGACTAATAATCTCATCTTTTGGATAATAAAGGTCAACATCTTGTCCAAATAAGATTTTGAAGAGATATTGAGTCGCTAATTTAGTACCTTTTGAAACATAGAAGTCACTAATGTTTTTAATGACCTGTACAGGGTTAACTTCGCTAAAATCAATGTCAATAGTAGGCAAATACTGCCTTCTAAACTTATCAAAGACTTCCTTGATGAAAAGGGTGTCTAAATTGATAACTGTGCCACCAGCAAGGTGATTTGATTGCCTTAAAGCTGCTTCTCCAGCATATATCTCATTATGGAGGTTATCATACTCTACAGGACCAGAAACGCCTCTGGAGCACCCTAGGAAGGCACTAGGAGAGTAACCTGATCCCTTCTCAATGATATCAAAACCAGTAACTTGGTCAAAACCAACATCTACAGATGCTCTAGCAGATCTTGGATCAGCAATGTAGATTTTAGGTGGGAATTCAGCAGAATATCCAGTACCAAAGTTGGTAATGTTGATATCAGTGATTTCACCGTTGAAAATGGTGGCAGCAGCAGTAGCACCAGTACCGCCTATTAGTTCTCCGTATCCATCCTTCCTATCATCAACAATATAGACAGATGGAGCATCAGTATAACCACTACCACCTGTTAACATCTCAATATTGGTAACAGATCCAGATGCAACAGTTACATCAAGGACTTGAGCACCAATTGGGTCAATTATCTTTACTCTAGGTGGAGTTACATAACCCCTACCTCTATTAACTACTTGTACTTCGTATACTTGACCATCTTGGTTGATCTTTGTTACTGCCTGTGCATTAATGCCACCTTCAGGTGCAGGATCCATGTATACAATAGGTGGATTGCTATATCCACTACCCATTGTAAGTACTTCAATACTTCCTAGGTTAACACGACCCTCTCCATCAATAGTAGGAGCACCATTAGTCGCACCAGCAGGGTTTTTAAAGGATATTGCAGGAATGAAGTTATATCCACTACCACTATTAGTGATAGAAAGAGTTTCGACCATTCCAGTCTCATCATTGACTGTTAGTGCCAGTTCTGCAATAGTACCATTACTATCATTAGGAACAACGACTACAGGAATAGGTGGGTTGTATGAAGAATAACCCTGACCACCGTCAAGAAGGTTAACATCCTTAATACCACCAATTAATGACTTAGCAGTAGCGTTAATACCTTCCTTATGACTAATAGTAACCTTTGGGTTAAAGTCTAAACGATACTTACTACCACCAACTTTAGGAATAAGTGCTTGTATCTGACCTAGGTCGTCAACCTGAGCAATAGCCTTGGCTCCAGACCCATATGAAGGAGCAACATATTCAACAGACCTAATATGAATAAGATCTGCAGCTCCGATGGCATTCTTAAAGACAACCTTGTCTTGGAAGACTGTAAAGTCCTCATATGGTACTTGTAACTTGCCATTTTTGTTAATTATTAATCCTATCTCAGAAGTTGGAGTATATGAAACTCCATCAATTCTTAATGGGTATATTTTTGTATTCTGCCACTCTTGCCAAGGTATAGTATCTGCAACTTTGATCTCTTGATCAGCATAACCAACCAAATATGTAACTCTAGTAAATTCTGAATCATCTCCACCAGTTCTGTCACGAGGTGGTTCGTTAAAGACAAGATTTAGACCATTAATACTATAATCAGTGCCAGGCACTAACATAGTGTTGTACGTAATGATAACAAGGTGCTCTGCACTAGGAGGTGCTACAGGAGTACCCAAGAAACTCATTGGGAAGACAGTTTCAACACCATCGAACAGTGGAAATGGGTTTTCTAACTGTTGCTTCTTCTTATTAAACTGTGGAAACGAAATACCTGGAGTAATGATGACATCAGGACCACGAGTTACATCCTCGTAGTAGATGACTTCATTATCGATCATTATAGATCCATTTTGAGCCTGGAATCCATCAATAGACTCAATTTCGATCTTAGGATCGCTTACACCAATATCCTTAAGTAAACTTGTTGAACTAGATAACTCTTCCGACGTATAGTTGTCAAGATCTAGGTACCTTAACAGATTGTTAAGGATATCATAAGGTCTACCAGTTTTCTCCTGAGATTTATAATACTCAAACAGGAAGTTGACAAGTTGTCTGTCTTCTTGCCGAATAAAATCAGGTAACTGACTCTCGACTCTATCAGAGACGTTGATATTCTTTGTTATCGGTGACATCTATTTAGAAACAGGATTCGCTAACAGGATACGTGAATGTATCAGTTGGATAGTCAATGATATTTAGCCCACCAAGATCACCGAAATTATAACCATTGAAATTGTTAGGATCAAAGGCTGGGATTGCGGTATCATTGATTGTATAGTCAATTGGATTAACTGTTGGGCTAAAGACCGTAGGATCATCGCCAGGTGGGATCAAGATAGATCCACCAGCAGGTAATACTTGGATTGGAAGTCTTTCAGTGTTGTCTGGAGTGCCTTGGATCGCAATTGGTCCAACACAAACTTGTCCAGTCGCATAATTTACACTTCCTACAGAAGGATTGAGGACTAATTCAGTTTCATCTCTTGTAGTGACTAGAATTAGGTTTCCTGTACCATCATCTCGGATGTTTACTGGTACTAAGACCTCATTTAGCACATTTGTTGATATACCACTAGATGTTACACCAGCATCAGTCGATCCATCACTTAGAGTGAGGTTAACTAGGTCTTCTGTGTAACCAGTAGCATAGAATGTACCAGATTTGGCAACTGAGAAGGATGGTTTACAGGAAACGCCTGTATTATCACCAGTACCTCCATCTGGATTGCCAGAATACTTACTAGGGTCGTAAAGTGGGTTACCAAAATCAAGACACTGGGTGAATACGTTCCCAAATGTGAATTTATCAAGGTTTTTACCCAAGGTCATCTGTGTTACGTTACCAGATATGGCAGTATCACTGTTATCGACCATCGATCCAAATTTAGATCCGTCCAAACGACCACCGAATCTATTGTTTTGACCATTTTTGTTAAATTGGTCAATTGCTTGTAAAATCTTAGTACCAAGTTGTGCTCCAGTAAGTGCAGTATCGTTTCCGTTGTAGTAAACGTAAGATTTTGGAATAATGTAGAAACTTGTTGGGTCAATGATGACTGGTTCAACAGAAGCAACCGAATATTTCTTTAAATCGTTTTTGATCTTCTGTTTTGTAGTCGCATTTAACTTATTTCCTGTTTTTGGTCTAATTGCAACATAGACTTTTCCATAAACAGGTGGATTTAACTTTTCACCACCATATGCAGTCACAGATGCTGCCTGTGGATAGATCTCTGAGACAATATGCTCATAATCTGTCTCTGTGACTGCCCTGTTTTGGGTTGCATACGCTCTAGGTGCTCTAAACTTGACTGAAAGACCTGTTTCACGGTCTTCACCGTCTTGAGCAGCGTCTTTTGTAGTAACTTGTAACGCAGCAGGTGGTATTACCCTTCCATCAGAGTCAACTATGTTACCAATGTAGTCAAAATTCTTACATCCGTTAGCTTCAACACCATTTGTGCTTACATAAGTGATAGTAAGGTATTCACCATCGACTAATTTACGTCCAATTGACCCATCACCGAAGACTAGACGATATCTAAGGTCATCTGTCTCTTCCAAATAGTAAATTCTGGTGTTAGCATCAGCAGCAGTGACGTTTGCAGCAAGATTATAGGTGTCAGTTTCAGAAGATTGAGCATTTGGAGAGATATCTACCACCAAAAGACTCGTATCTACGTTTTCACCAGGTATAACGAAGTCTTGACGTGTAGTATAGTCAACTGTATAGTTGTATCTTAGTAAATTACCTTGATATACAAGCACATTATCGAAATTTGCTATACCAGTAGCACTATCAACAGCAACTTGGATGTCTTGAGTCAGTGTAAAGGTGAAATTATCGTTATCATTGTTAGCAACAAAGACATCACCCTTCCTTAAAGTAGCAAATTCTGGATAAGTGGTACCATTTAGACCAATTGTAGTCTGTGCAGCGATTGCTAGACACGCCCTAGATGCTTTAATAGACCTTGGAGTGTAATTTAACTGCTTTGCTATCCTTACAATGTTGTCTCTAACAGTCGCTGTCTCAAGAAACGCCTCATTTAACGCCATGTTAGCGTTGAATGCAGTATAATATGTGTTATAAGCAAGTACGTCAATCAAATATGATGATGTAGATCCCTCAAAATCATAGTCCGTGAACTCTTTTCGAGTACGAAGGTACGATTTGATAGATTCTTTGATCTCAAAGAAGTCTAACGACGTTAATTGTGAAGGAATTGCTGACATTTTATGCTCTCTCTAGGAGAAAATCTACTGACTGTTGGACTTCCTGTCCTACTATGGTATACTCTATGGCAACTTGGATAGAATTAATGTCCGAATCATCTCTTAAATCTATTGAAGTTACCTCAATACGAGGTTCAAGTCTTTGAAGACAGTTATAAATTTCACCTTTCATGGAATCAACACTAAATGGATCCCATGGTTCAAATAATAGCTCTCTAACACGAGATCCTATCTCATCTTGAAAAGGTCTCTCACCATACATGGTGCAAATTAGGTTACGTACAGACTGTTTAATCGCATTTTCATTTCTAACCACGCCAAAATCGCCAGTAGAGGGATTGGAGTTAAGCGAAATCGCCAAATCCTTGAATCCTCTACTGACGTACTTCTCAGATCTGAATCTGTAGCTTGCCATTCTTGTCCTAATTTGAGATATTTATCTCAATAAACCCTATTATCTTTTATTTATAGGGTTTCCCGACTATTTTCCTTGACCCCTGTATCTTTTCCTTCTTGAATTACGAGAAGTAGCACTCAATTTAGTGTTTTTTGAGTTTCCTTGCCTCGTTTTCTTCGCTGGAGGAGATTGATAGTCACCGTTGGTGGTGTATAATGCCATTTTTATTGGATAAACTACTATGATGATAGCACAGTTGCATGCCCCCATGCAACCACAGATGAACAAGGGTAACTAAACCCTGGCATTCCGACTCCTAGAGGGTCTAGGATACGTGCAATAGGTAATTTCAAAGCATATACGGTTAAAGTCGTTGCCATAACAATTCTTATATGTCCGATACCTCCTGAATCCTCAATTGTAAGGGTGCTACAAGGGATTGGAGTGGGCGTTGGACACATCGCCTTACCACAAGGACACATGTAAACAATTATATTAGTACATGCTGCTATATGTGGTGTGAAGGTATCTCCCAAAAGCATGATGGGGATACGATTTACCAGCACAGTTGCCCTTAAAGGGGTAACTGGGAAGATAGGTATCATCGGTGTAGGAGGCCACCAACAGGTAAACTCCTTAATTACAATAGAATATGGTATCGGTGGACTACCACAAGACTGTACAGAGTGAATTGTAGACGGTAAACATAGTCCATGACCACTACAAGGTAGTCCATTCAATGATGCAACTGGTTTTAGAAACCCAAATGCCATTATTGTATACCTCTCTCCTTCTCATTTACTTCAGTTCCAGCAGTCCATGACTGATCCTGACTACATTCATCGAAATATGGGTTACCATAATTGCTGATTGCTCTATCTAGAGCCATAATACCACCTGTCAAATAGTTTCTAACAGTCATAACACCGTTATATGCACCTAAGTGCATCACTTTACCATCCTTTGTAACACGCATCCTCTTAGGATTTATAGCAATAGAGGCATCCATACACTTATCAAGTGCTGCACAAGAGTCATATAGCTCTGGTGTATTACAATAAGTGTTACCTGATAGAGGATTCCCCGCATTATCATAGCCGCAATAGACTTGCAAAGGTCCATCACTTGCCGTCACACCACGCACGTAGGTGTCCCAACACTCATTCGGGGGTACTCCATTGGTACAACTAGCAACTGTTAGAGCAGTATAGTCAACAGAGTGCGGTGTACCTGCTGGATCCCCTTCTGTAGGGTGACCCAACCATGTCTGCACTGCTGCACTACTGGTAATATTCTGACCAGCCCACATTTGTAATTGTTCCAATTCTGTGTAACTAGATCTATTGTAGTCATAGGTATTCTCATCTAACCCCACTGGTACAAATACAATGTCTGCACTGTTACCAGGGTCACGGTAACATCTACCTTGAATAGATCCACGTCGGCAATTCCATGTCCTCTTACCAGCATTACCAGGAGGATCTCTCTTTGCCTGTAGGAAAGGTACTGGCATATTCTCTAGGTAGTCCATAAATGCCTGACCCTGACTACCAATAGTCTTTCCTTCTACTTCTAGTGATACTCTAAAGGTTGCTTCTTTCTGCTGTGACGCACAATACTTAAATGGTAACCACCCAAATGCCTTCTGATCCTCAGCATCTTCTTTAAAGTCCTCCTTAACATTACCTACATCTAGGTATGCACACGGCATATCAAACCAACGTTGTATATTGTATAGTCTAGGTTGCGCTACCTCGATACACTTGTCCTTACCAAACGGACCATATAAGTGTGACATGTTATCACCATAGTCATCTGTCCGACTAGCACCATCATAAGCATACGGCATAACCTCCTTTTCAAACGCTGCTATACCAGGTGATAAAGATCCAACCAAAGAGAATGCTTCTTCATCTGGTATAGCATCACTAATGAATCCTTTAGCGTCAATATCAATACAGTTTGCTGGTAGGTTAAAGCACAACTTAGTTACGTCATCATCTATACCGTCATTCGCTGCACGGATGTAACTATCAGGTACCTCTACGTACACATTTTGCGGAGAGTTAACCCCCTTTGACGGAAGACCCATAGATGATTCAATGTATCCCATTGTCTCTGGATCAAAATTTGAGGAGATAGTCTGTATATCAGAATCTTCAAACTCATGATTCCACGCTTCTCCTAACATCTTGGAAGTCTCATTGATACTAGCTCCATTAGCATCAGGAGAGTTGTACTCAATATGCTCAGGCTCTACAATCTTAACTACTGGTACGTTTGCTTGGTTATATCCTGCACCACCATCTATGACACGGATAACCTTAATCACACCATAGGGATCTAACTCTGCTATCTCTACCTTTGCCTGACGTAATTCAAATTTCTCTTTATTCTTATCTTGCGGTTGTTCTATGATACCACTGTGTGTACCAAACGCTTTAACCGCAGTCCTAAGATCCTTACGGGTCATACTAGAACTAACGGGTGTACCCAAAGACTCAGACCAATCATCGGAGTTATTAATACTATCCTCCATTGCTTTAGCAGTGTCAGTAGCGGAATAGTTATCCATCTCACGAGGATTCATAACATGTATCTGAGGATCAGAGTAACCTCTTCCCCCATTAATAACTACTACCTGCACAACTTGTCCTAGATCATCTACTACTGCCTCTAACTCTGCCTCATCTAGTGTGCGATGTGGTATCAATGCTTTAGGGTTAACCTGCACTTTCCAATAAGATATCTTTTTAGGGAATTCATATACACCACAGAATGCTGCTTTATTAGGTATACCGTATCCTGATAGTATCTCTGCTACTCCACCGTCACTGGATTCGTGCAACTCCTGGTAAGTAAACGGAGTAGGATCCACAGTCCTATTAATATTCTTAACTCTAGTCTCTAAAGTGTAAGTACCTGGTCCTAATGTCATAGGGAATGTCTCTTGTCCCATACCACTAACGTACGTTATCTCCCTATCTACGAGCACTGTGCTACCAGAATCCGTAATCTTCATGTACCCATAGTTATCAGACTCTATTCTTAACTCATAATCACCCGCAGTAGGTATAGTGAATGACGCAGTATGCACTTGCCATACACCAATAAGAGGATCTACTACGTCATCAGCAGGTTTCTGAGGGTATATTCCGTATGACTTCATGTGTGCTGACCACGGCACTGACTGATTAGTAGGGTTACCTATCTCAACCCATGACCCTTTCTGTGCATTTGAGTTAGTTACCTCTGTACCACCTGTGCTAGTAATGCGCCATGCCATACAAGCAGGGTTAACGTACCACTTATTATCATTGGTGTTATCCCATGTAAGCTCCATTATACCGCACTTAAGCTCATCACCAAAGTAGTATACAGAAACTATGTCCCATCCATTAATCTTATCTCCCCTATTAAAGTCACCACCTCGTGTCTGATAGCGGAATAGTATAGTAGTTGCCTCAGTATCTACACACCAGAATGATTCATTAACACCAACTGAGCTCTGGTCATGTAGGGATAGTTTAGTCTTAGTAGTCTCCCATGAGTCTTGTTGTATCTCATAGAAATGAGAATGATATGTCCATACAGGAGCACATTGAGGACATCCTTCAGGGTCAGTAGTATTAGGACAGCACTTAGCATTACTAATGATATACTGTGAAGAGAATATAGGACCATTCCAAGGATAGGTAGTATCATAAAGGTAAAAATAGAACTGAGACTCATATGAATCCTCAAACCCAAGGAAACGTGGTACAGCACCCTTTACGGCACCACTCAGACCGTAACTCCACTCGAAGAAGGCATCATTAGATAATGCTTCTACATTGTCTGGGTTACCCCAACCATTAACAGATGGTGGTCCTTCTGTATTAGCACCGCTAGAATCTCTACCCTGACGATACATGAACTCAGACCAACCTGTCTCAGATTCATCATAATCCTGTTGAGCATCATCTGAATAGTCATACCAACCAGACTTATTAATACATTGACCAGTTGGACCTATCTTACCAATGTCTACTATAAGGTCTGTAGGACAGTCTAGAGCACGTGTCTTGAATGCCCACCCTATGATTCCAAGGTAACTGTATTCTTTCTGTCCACTATCTGCTGGAGCAATAGGACTATTATCAGCTAAGTTAACTTCACTAGCTGGATCTGTAGTATAGAAATGATCTGGATCTGGGTGAAGATACTCATAGATTGCTACAGGGGTCTCTGTGCCTGTGCACATCGCCTGTGCGTCTGCTTCTGTAGTATAAACGTACCCAAGTGTATCCACTAATGCATACTTGTTTCTTCCACAACCTACTCCATTTAATCCAGTAGGAACATTTGTCCCTGAACAAAGCTGGGTATCGTCGGGCCAATAGGAATAATATGCCTTAAGTGGTACTGTATTAGGTGCCTGTGCTGTCATAACGTAGAACACAGGTTTACCTGATCTAGGCTCAGGGTTATATGCCCTTGCTGCCTTAGACCAGGATTCATTCTCACATCCTAGATCTTTCTTCTGTAATCTTTCTGTGCGAGTATATTTGTGGTCGTCTTTTGCTCCTCTATAGAAACGGTAGATCGGTTGTCTCTCGTTTCCTCCATTAGTTACATTAGTAGGATCATCATCACCGATATAGTGTACAAGATCCTTACCCATAGGCATTGTACCAGGACCACCACCTTCAAAGGTAATAGTATAGTCTTGTCCACTACCTACGCCAGGATAATCCGAACAGGTGTCATACTCGCCACTCTGGGGGCGTTTAAATACTCTATTAAAATCTCCACCTTTAATCGGATTGGGGAAGCTCCTCCCTGTCTCCTGTATGTACGCTGCCATCTAATTTATCGATACGCTCCGTTAAAGTATTTAGCTGCTCTCTCAGGGATACTGATGTCTCTAACCGATCTTCCAAATGATCTAGACGGTCAAACAAATTATCGAATAATACCAATAGATTAGAGTAATCCGATTGCCCAGGGATCTTATACTTGATCATGTCAGGACCTGGGGGCGGTATTTTTTGTAATGCTTCTTCTATCTTATTACATCTGTCATTGAGGTTTTTGATTGCCTCAGATAGATTTTTGAATGCCCACGCCAGAAATTCTCCATCACTCTCAAACTTTGGTACTTGAGGGGTTACAGTTTCACTTAAACCATGTACAAATTGATTCGCCATTTTTTCAACGCTAATTTTTTATCATGTTGATAATATTAATAATAACCAATATGGTTAACATTATCTGATTGTATCTCATTCTTCAAGAATCTTCCAAAGGATTACAGACCCATCGGTCTCTTCTTCATATTCTAGCATATCATCTCTCAACCAACCTAATTCATCTAATAGGTCTTGAGGGATCTTTATGAAGGCATCTCCCTCATAATCCTCCTCGATCTGTAAGGTATATCTCTTACTCATGTCATATACTAATTGGTATCTGACTTATGTAGTGTTTTCCCTAACTACACCTACACAACTGTGCTGATATAGGTATGCATTCTTATTAAGCAAGTCTACTATATTCGATGGTTGCTGCCAGACCTGATGAAGTATAAACCCATCACCAAGATAAACTGCACCGTGGTTGGGAGCACGATCCTCCATCTTCGCTGAGTAACCACCTCCCAACTCGGTTGTGTAAATCTTATAAAGAAGGAGATCATTCTTCTGTATTAGATTAAAGTCTAGATCCTCTCCCCATACTGGTTTGGTTATCCACAACCCATTCTCCTCTGCCACTGCCTCATCTTTGAAACTTGTATATAATCCTCTGAAACTTTTTAACTCCCTCCCCAACTCACGCTTTGCGTACAGTTGAATGACCTCGTAGCACCCAGGATACCTTCTACCAGGCCATGGGCGACCAACGAGGTCTGCGAATTCTTCTTCTAATGCTTTCTTCTTAAGTTGTCTCTCGTTTAACATGCGACCCTACTGGAGGAATTTTTATACCCTGAAATTTTTTTCACACACTAGGATACTGTTGTAGGTTAGTGATAGGGATGTTTTTAAATACGTGCACTAAGTGTTAATAACTGTGCACGTACTATGTAATACTATCTATCCCCTAATACTACCTCATAACATATACCCTCAGCGATGTAATAATCACATAGTTGTTGATACTGTAGCAACTCATTGTGTAGGTCACAATCTATTAAGAACTGTGCCATCTCTATTTGTTTATCAGGGGGTAATACTCCTGCGTCGTAAGCATCACATAAGAGTTGCAATTTGGTTGGGATTGTTGTCATTAATTGGATGAGTAATTGGTTGCGTCGAGTAATGCTAACTTCTCAGATTTAAACGGTCCATACTTACTACAATTGGGGTAATTATACGCCCAAAAGTATCTCCTACCCTTTTCCCATAGTTTAACATCTACAGGGGGATTAGTGCTAATTGTTGTTACTTTAGGCATGGCAATAAGGGGCAAAAAAGTGTTAGGCGGAAGGGGGCAAATCAGTGCGGGGTTTGTTATACTTTTCCACAGTACTTGTGGAATCATTAACATTTTCTCGCTTGTACTTTGTCCGTGATTGTTGTCTCTTTTCTCTCAAAGATTTGGGTCTATTTGATGAATAGAGGTCATTACGTTTGTGTGTCCTACCCATGGGGATTGTGCTTACATTGTTAATAATAACCGAAAACGATTGCAATGTCAAGGGTTATACTGAGATTGACATAATCCTTAGCAATTGTTGACAAAAAAATCTCGCTATGTTACGCTCTAAGATAACACTAACTAGAGTCCATATTACACGAAGTAAATAACACGTACCTATGTTTATTAATACATTTAATTAATACACTGTTTTCCACAAGTATGTCTGTTAAATGTGGAAAACTACTTGTTAATCGTGTTTGCATTGTTGTTAATTAGGTTGGAGTATTTAGTGTATTAAGTGTTATTATCTAATGTATAAGTATCCTCCCGCCCAATCACATCTTTCAAATACAATCTCTGGGTTAGTTAATAAATTGTATCGGACGATTGCAGCAGGTTTATTCCAACTTGCTGCCTTATATACGTCTCCATTCTTTACATCTACAAAGCAATGTACTGAATTGTTAGTAATAACTTTCCAATACTTTCTTCCCTTGTTAATTGTTACTTCTAATTCAGAATTGTAACCTCTACGATTATAGTTTTTAATGAGAGATTCACGTAGTTTGTATACATTTTCCTCTACAGTTTGTGCATCGTTAATGTTGTTAACTAGGGTTGATAATTGGGGCATTTGTTGTTAATTAGTGAAGAATGAGTTAATGTTAATTAGTGATATGAATTAAGCACCTTTGATGTTAAGTGATCCAGCATAATTGAGTTTGTTGAATATACATGATTGATGAATATTAAAGAGCAAATCATAATTAACTCCCTCCCAATCTGTCCACTCTGATACATAATCAGCAGCATCAAAATCTCCTGTATTATCAACATTTAGTGGGCATGATTTGAAATCATTGTTATCATCAACCCAGAAGATTCTTCCAAAAGCATCACTTGAATACATGAAATTGTCCTCCTTAATAGTTGTTTAGTGTGCGGTAGGGTTTGTAATAACAACCCGATGATTTCATAAAGTTATGAAATTGAGGAAGATTATCAAGGTTATCTGTTACTTGATAATCATGTTTTGTGCGATAGTTACCACTTTGCTCAACAAATTGATCGATGGTAAGTATCATTTTTCTCATCGTATTACCCATGAATGTTAATACTTTGAGTTTGTGGTCAGTTGATACTGTGCCGTCCCAATCCTTAACAGGATAGAAATCAACGACCATATTTCCGTCTTTGGATGTTAGTTGCATAGGTCTGATTTC
>Ga0163179_10000140_pt1 | contig 49867 bp, 48 predicted proteins | sample AtlANTMetagenome_FD_109643 | JGI IMG/M metagenome (GOLD analysis project Ga0163179, IMG submission 109643) | Marine eukaryotic phytoplankton communities from the Atlantic Ocean - Atlantic ANT 2 Metagenome | ecosystem: Environmental > Aquatic > Marine > Oceanic | place: North Atlantic Ocean... | reverse complement strand
GTAGGACAATACACCTCCTAAGTACACAGTTCTTAATTCCGGGTACTGCGGGTTAGGATTACATGCGTCGCCAACGCCGTTTTTAAACTGGTTGGCTTTTGGAACCAAGTCGGCGCAGGGAGGCGCTCCTGAAAACATGGCAGCGTGGCTGTTTCCTAGACAATATATCATTACGTCTCCTGTTTCTCTAAGTACAATTATACTGATAATAGATCAATTAATAAATCACTACAGACTCCTGCAGCAATATTAATTTCATCTTTGTTGTAATTTGCTAGTTCACTTTCAGGCATTACGCATATTGATCTGGATGTTATCTTACATCCTGGATATGTCCAAAGATAACCTAGGGACGTTAGAGTTACATCATCATCTTGATGCCAAAAACAGTGAATTGAATTGTCGTCAGACATTTTTTCTAATGCTTCAATATTTTTGGCATGGCACCAAAGTCTTGCATCTTTTAAAAAGCTGATATCAACTTCATATTGTGGACGATCATGTCCTAGATAAAACTTTTCATCTATAAACCATACATCTATCTCTGCATGGTACCCATTATCCAGTGCTTCTAGAACATGGTCGGGATGATTTTCTCTTTTTGGGTCAGCACCCATATAGTTTCCTCGATGTGCTATTAAAATCATCTTTGTCTATTACCACTCTTTATCTAGATAGTCTTTAATAATTTCAGACAAATCATTAGAATTTTCTATGGAAACTAGTTTCATAAATCCGGTTGAACTAGGAAGTACGCATCTTATAGAGGTAGAGGTGCTTTTTTTGTCTTTTCTAAGCAAAGACATGTAATTTTCTATATTTTCAGGCTTCATTTTATAGTCAGGAATGTTTTTTTTCAAGCTTTCTTTCATGCTTCTGTAATTAGACTCTCTTATCATTCCTAATCTAAAGGCTACATAGTTGGCTATATCCATTCCTCTTGTAACAGCTAGACCGTGCAAGACTTTGAATTCACTTATTACTTCTAGCGCATGCCCGAATGTGTGGCCATAATTGAAGACTCTTCTTTTGTTATCATCAAACTCGTCAATTTCCACCATTTTTTTCTTAATAAGAAGACTCTCCAAAATATGATTGGATAAAAGGCTTCTATCACTTAGAAGTTTATTATACTGCCTATTCAATAGATCAATATTTTTATTTCTATCAACAAAGTAATAGTGAAGTATTTCTCCAATCCCGCTTTTAATATCTTCTATAGATAGAGTATCCAAAAAATTAGAAAAACAGTATATTTCAGAAGGAGGAAAAAATGTACCTAGCAAGTTTTTTGTTGAAGAAAAATTAATAGATGTCTTGCTTCCTATGCAGCTGTCAGACTGAGCTAGTAGCGTTGTTGGAAAGAATATCCAGTCAACACCTCTGTATAGAATTGAAGAAGAGAAAGCGACAATGTCCTGAATAACTCCACCGCCGACAGCAACTAAGCGATGATCTTTTTTAAAACCTTTTTTTATTAGTTTGTCAATTAGATCACTACATTTTTCTAGAGTCTTGTTCTCTTCGCATGCCCTTATTACAAATATCTTATCATTGTCCCAGTAATTTTGAATATGTGGATACAGTCTATTGACATTTTCATCAATTACTAAAAAAGATTTATTAGAAGCCTTAAAAATAATGTCTTCTAATTTTTGACTATCTTTTTTTGAAAAAATATGAAGGTTATAATTTTTTCTGTAAGAATTAATTGTCAATTTTTTAGACACTAGTAAACCCTCCATCAACAGCAAGTGTTTGTCCTGTAATGTAAGAGTTATTCGGACTTGCTAGAAAAAGTATTGCTGAGGAAATTTCTTTAGTTTTGGCCATTCTTTTAACAGGAATTTGCAAGCAAAGTTTTTTCATCTCTTCTTCTGTTAAAGACTGTTTGGTCAGGTCAGTCAATGTAAAGCCAGGAGCGACGGCGTTAACTAGAATGTTATGCTCTGCTAATTCAGCTGATGCTGATACTGTTAGGCCGCGAAGCCCAAACTTACTAGAAGAGTAACTTACCCGCTTCTCTTTACCTAATAAGCCCCAAATAGAAGATACATTTACAATCCGCCCAAAATTTTGTGCCTTCATATTTTTACATACTGTCTTTATTATTTTGTACGGAACCGTTAGATTGACTTCCATTACATCACTCCAGTCTTTTTCTAGAATGCTGCATGTCGGACTTATTCTGTTGATTCCGGCATTGTTAATACATACATCAATCTTTTCTTCTTCTAAAAACAAGATCATCTTGTCAACAGAGTTTTTATCTAAAAAGTCACAAGGAAAAAACTTAATACTTTTATCTGACCATTCTGGTTTTTTAGTTCCTGTGATGATTACATCTGCTTTAGCAGCAGATAAATCTTTGGCCACTTGCTTTCCAATACCTCTGGTTCCTCCAGTTACTAAAACTTTTAATCCTGAGAAGTCTATTATCATGTTCTTAGAGGCGAACCTTTCATTCTATTTTTTTCACCTCTTATAGATGGGCATTTATTATCTGTTTGATGAATTAGGTCATAAAACATAATCATACACATCACTTCAACAGTGTGAAAATATTGGCACTCAAAACTCATTTCTTTAATATTCGTATTTAAAGATTCTGACTTTTGTCCTGATATCATAAAAGTATCAATATCTCTGCTATCTGACCAGTGCAAAGCATTTATAACATTTGAAGAGTTTCCAGAGCATGACATGCCAATCACTAGGCAATCTTTTGGATCTTCTACCAAAGCGATTGTCTCTAACCATCTGACAAATAGGTGTTCAAATCCATGATCATTTGCATTGGACGTGATAAACCCGACGCTATCAAATGAGTAAACAGACTTATTAGTGATTAGTCTCGACATATCTGTAGCCATATGACTAGCTACATAGTGTAGACCTCCATTTCCTAATAAGAATATCTTTTTTGCACGATTGACTTTTTTTACAAGCTGATTGTATTCAGAAGAGTCTACGGCTTCTTTGCACCTTTTTTCAATGTTTTCAAAATCTATTTTCATATTGCCTCCCTAACCAGGCTCATTGCGTGAGATATCTCAGACTCTGTTACAGACAAGCTTGGTCGCATCCGTACTGACTTTTCACCCGTAGGATTACAAATCATACCAATATTACTTAAGTCTCTTACAAATGTATCTCTAGTCTTTCTATCTTTTAAGTCAAACCCTATAAGCAAGCCTGCAGATCTAGGGTTTATTATTCCTGGAATTTGTAAAATGTGACTCATTATTTGCTGTTCTCTGTTTCTTACATTAGATAGTAGATCATCATGATTAATTACGCGAATAATATTTTTACACCTAACCATGTCAATAATATCACCATCAAAAGTAATACAAAGTCTTCCGGCTTCATTGCTATTGAATATTTGATCAAATCCTTCTTTAACAAAAAATCCTGAAACTTGTGACTTCTTTCCAAAGACAACAATATCTGGGCTCCATGATAATTTTTGAAAGAACCACACATTTCCTGTCGCGCAAAATCCAGTCTGAACTTCATCAAATATTAACGGTATCTTGTGCTGACTAGTTATCTGCCTGATGTTGTCTAAATCTTCTAATGATATGTGTTTATCACCAGAAGTGCACTGAATAGGTTCTAAAATTACAGCGCCTACTTTAAGGCCTGACTCAATTATATCTTTTAGATGACTTACAGAATTAGCTTTTGGCCAATTCATGTCCGGATAACCGTTTAGTCTTTTGCCGGCAGGGCCAACTCTATCTGTTGTAAAATTTCCATATGAAGTTATTCCGTGAAATGATTTTTTAAAAGAAATAATCGGTAAGTCTCCACGAAGACCCTTAGATAGCATATGGTAAAGTGCTGTCTTGATAGCACCTTCTACTGCTAGACCTCCTGTGCACGCAAAATGAACACCTGTGTACTGCTCTGGAATCGCAAAATTAGAAAAGTCTTCAACAAAAGATTCATATATTTCTGTGGACATTTCACAATTGCATACTTTAACAGTCGCGGCTTTAATAACTTCTTTTTTAAATTCTGCTGTGCTAAAAGAAGGGTGATTGTATCCTAGGGCTTGAGAAGAATACATTCCAAAAAAGTCTAAATACTCTCTACCTGTGTTATCATCATAAACATAGCTTCCGGAACTCTTGTCTAAATTTACTTTTATTCCATGGAAGCTAATGTCTGAAGTTTTAATTTTCTTCTGACGTATCATAAGAGTGCTTTACATCCTCTCTACTTACTGCTAGTCTTATGGCCGGCTTATCTCCTACAGCAGTTATTTTATGCCAAGAATTTTTAGGTATGAAAATAATATCATCTTTTTTGACTCGATGTATCTTGCTTTCAATTTCAAAATCCCACTCTCCGTCTACAATATACCACCATTCATTCCAGCTAGGATGGTAATGTTTTCGATTGCCTTCGCCAGGCAACTGTGATATTAAACAGCAGCTATTATTTTCTGTGTTTACAATTCTTCTTATCCAAGAAGACTCTGAGGCGTTTTCAATTATCTCTCTCGCATTGACAATTGTCTTATTCTCTGATACGAAGTCTCTCTCCTGAACACCGTCTTTGTCTAGAATTTCAGGAACGTGAACTTCATGCCTTATAAAAGCGTGTTTCTCAGGAACATAGTAAGTGGGTTCTGGCTTTTTCTTAAGAGATAAAGATGAATGAATGGCCTCTGCTAGCTGAAAGTCTTCGTTGGTATCAACATCGACAGTAGAATATCCTTTTAGGGCGTAGTATCCAATTTTTCCATCCCCTCCATGATATCCTGAGTCGTATTTTTTCATATTACTAATAAACTTTTGAGAATTCCAGGCCATCATTCCGCATGCGTATGCATAGATCGGTTCTAGATCCTGAGATGGTGGAGACTTCTTTTTCTGATTAAAGTTTATAGGCTTGTCTAAGTGTACACATTCTATCTGTTCTGATTTTACAGAGACTAGAGTATCTAATAATTCACTCTCCATTCTTTTGACAAAAAGATTTATGTCTTCACACGAAAGAAAAGGTGAGGTGGCAAGAAATTGATATAGAACATCACATTTAGTTGCCTCGATAAAATCTAAAGCAAACTCATCATTGGTGGCTTCATCAGATGATAGTCTTTCAGACCTATGGTAAAAATTTACACCTCTAGAGTCTGCAATTGTTTTAAAGATTAAAGACTCAGAATTAATATAAATGTCTTTTTTGCTAAAAGCTTTTGACTTAATTAAAGTGTCCAAAACATAACAGACTAAGGGTTTTCCATCTATCATTCTTAAATTTTTATTTGGAACTCTTTTACTACCTAATCTAGCAGGTATCATTGCAATTTTTTTCATGATGCTTCCTTTAAGCTTTTAAATAAGTCTTCATACTTTTTGTATTCTACTTCCGGAAAAGCATTTGCTGGGTCTGCGTTGTAAAGCTTCACCCCTTTCTTTTTTAGTATCGGCAATACATGTGTGAATTCTATATGTCTACTTCCAGGACGAGAGTCATAAAAATGACATCGACTTCTATCAGTTCCAATCATGTAAATTTCTTTACAGCCTAAAAAAACAGCAGTTGGAATTGCAAGAGCGTCCATTGAGGAGCAACCATAGCCTGATATGGTTTTTAAATAAGGATCCATGTAGTACTCGTCCAACCGTGTCATTATTATTTTATCTTTTTGATTGGGTGGATCTCTTACAAAGAATGTTTGATAGGCACCGGACTTTTCTTCATGTCGAACCGGGTGAATGTCATATTCGTCAGGTAGTTTGTCATAGAATCTGTCACTGCATGTTGAGCCTCTTCCTTCTTTACACATTCCAGAGAGATCGTCGTGCTTTTTTGTTCCTCTCATATTGCACCCTGTATTGACAACATAGTGCCTCCCTAACATTCTTTTATCCCATATTGTGTTCCAATTTCCTTCTAGTTGTATTGTGTCAGCGATCACGATGTAGTTTGGAGTGACATCTTCTTTTCTTAAAATAGTGTTCATCCCAATTGTTATTTCATCTTCTAAAAAAGAAAGATCTAAGTCATTTAAACCAGGGCCTGTGCCTAGGATAAAGCATCGCTCTCCTTTGTGGATGTTCTTTTTTATTCTTTTGATCGCCATTTACTTTTTAACCTTACTCCATTTCATCTAAGAATTTTTTGTCTTTAAGCCACATGCTTCTATATGTCTCTCTTTCAGAAGAGTGATATTCATTAATTTGCTCTTCAGACAAATTGTCTAAGTGTGACATTACATCTTCACCTAAAACTTGCCTAGTTCTTCGATCATTTTTTCCTGGGCGTAAAAGAAAAACACTAGAGTGTGTATTTAAGCTAAAATTGTATTTTATAGATGCCCTTAGAGACCACTCACAGTCTTCAGCTTCAGCTTGCATTATTCTCTCGTCAAGTGGCACATCTAGCATTACACTCTTTTTTGCAATCCAATAGTAACCTGGTATATACTGAATCTTTGAATATTTTGTTGCATCATCCGGGAGAACATACTCATTTCTTTTGTTGATGTTTCCCAGTAGTGACTTTCTATGCTCTTCAAAAAACGGATTTAGAATCCATGTATTATTTTTTGAGTTGTCCATATTGTAAGCTTTTGTTGTGCATATGTGAAAGTCTTCTCCAAACTTTAAAAAACCTGGATACCAATCCTCATTTAAGCAGACATAGTTGTGCATATAAACTATGTTTTCGTACTTTGCCTCTTTAGTCAAAATATTCTTTTTCTTTGTTAACCACTTTCCAGACATTTGGCTGTCGTCAAAGTCTAGGCATCTTATGTCATCTCCCTCAAAAGACATGTTAACTTTTGAAGAGTCGCCTAAAATTAAGATTTCATAGTTTTTTATACTTTGTGACCTTATTGAATCAATGACTTCTTGTATTTTTGGTTTTTTGTTTGGGTTTGATGCACCCATACTTTGACCATGACATATAGCAAAAGTAAAGTCAATATCACTCATTCTAGTCTCTTCCTATTGTTTTATTCATTCTGGTCATATGCCTTCCTCCATCAAATGTTGCTGTCTTCCAAATCTTGATCATTTTGTCAAGCATTTTTATATTGACATATTTTTCCGGGATGGAGAAAAAGTTTGCACAATTATGTCTAATGGCATATTCAGCAGTGTATTCATCGAATACCAACGCAGATCGAGCACCTGGAAGATGATTTGCCAATATATTAATTCCTTGTCCAGTTCTACAAAAACCTAAAACAAAGTCGCATGTTTTTTCACTTATTGCTCTAACAGCCTGTATGGCATACTCATTATAATCACAATCTTTGTTGACATGAGTTCCAAAGTCTATGTAATTTACTTCGTTTTCTTCTAGAAGTTTTCTAGCTTTTTCCTTAAGAGAAAAGCCGGAGTGATCGCAACACAGGCCTACCGGCTTATCACCAAATCGTGGTGTCACGTGGTCAACAAAAAACTCAAGCTCCATAGGTGTACCCAGCACATGCATTTTTTGTGTCTGATGAATTCCTACTTTTAAGCCATCGTTGATTAGAAAATTAAACATTGGACAAATATAGAATTCATTTTTTACCCGTATGTCTTCTTCAATAAGACGATCAGCATAGTCTACAAACATCTTTCCAGTCTTGTAATAGTATACTCCAACAGCTGCATTTTGACTTATGACTTCTTTTTCAGCAGTCCTTACTGCATAACCATCCGGACCTAGCTCAACATAGCTATGTGCAGAGCTATTAGCTTTGAATGTCAACAAAAATCCATCCAAATTTGAAGAAACAGAAGATGGATCAAATGTAGGTTGAAAGTAGACATCAGGAGTGTAAATAATAAGTGGTAAGTCGTTATTAATATGCTCTCTAGCTAAAAGACATGTTTCTACAGAACCTCTAGTCACTCTGTCCACAATTACAATTTTTATTTGATTTCCAAATTTTTGACGAAGAATATCATCAATTCCAAAGTTGTGAACATGGTCTAGACGGACAGCAAAAATAAGATTACATTCTGATGTTTCAATAGATTCTAATGCCCAGTCAATTATGTGCTTGTCTTTTGCCATAATAAGAGGCTTTGGCATAGTATAGCCCTCATTAATAAATCTTTGTGCTTTTCCTGCAATTGGGAGAAGTAAATTAAATTTCTTAGTCATTATTGTTTCTCTCTGTTGACTAGTGTGGTTGTCGCAGCTTTCATCGCAAGACGAGCTGATTCAATTATACCTAAAGATTGATAATTTTTTAGGAAATAAGCTGCATATAGATCACCTGCGCCGTTGACGTCAGACAAGGCTAGAGGGATCATACTCTCTAGATGTATTGTTTTTCTATTCTTTACAATTTCAAAGCCAAACTCATCGTGAAAAATGATAGGTGTTTTTACGCAAAGGTCTTTATAAAGAATTTTTCTGTGTCTAGAGTCAAAAATTACCTTAGACATATTCATAATATCCACATAAAAGGATCTGTCAGAATCTGTACAAAAGTCTAGACTGAATGGCTGTTTTATCTGTGTTACTTTTGAAAAGTCTTCTAAATCATCTAAATAACATACATGAATCCAGTCAAATTCTCTGTTAATAAAGCTAATATCTTGTAAAGAAATATTTGATGGCTTAGAGTCTATGACAAATGAAGATCTTGTACTTTTTTTTGTGTCACAGACAATATAGGCTATTTTTACACCTCTAGTTATGCATTCTAGATGTACATCTTTTATGTCTGAATCTAAAAAGTTAAAACATCCACCTAGCTTTTCTTTTATGCTAGTGCAATTATTTGTCTCTCCTAGTACAACATTATTTACATGTAAAATAGTGTCTACATATTTCTTACCTAGAAGTCCTATCTTAAACATGTTTTCCTAATGCTTGTCTAAAATGTCTCTTTTTTATCTAGCGCTTCGATATCTTCCATTGTTGCATCATCCACTAAACCTCGACTAAGTAATTCTGAAACTAGACACATAACGACATTGTCACCTGCCTTGACAGGCAGTACATTTTTGTCGCCGCATATATTTTTAATATCGTGACAGGCGTCTACAGGACAAAATGCATGTCCTACTATTTTCATAATACTTTTATCAAACAAATCATCGCCAACATATAACATTTTTGACACTGGAGTTTTGTATTTTTTTATTAGCTGAGGAATAAATTCTGACTTGTCTTTGCCTCTTGCAGAATAAAAATCTATATTTCTATTCTCTGACATGGCTTTATTGACCCTTTCGTCTCCTGACAAAAAACAAACTTTTACTCCAGCAGCTCTTAGTCTTTTTATTGCAGTAAAGTCTTTATCACAGTAGGTTTTTGCAAATGGAATTCCATCTAGGCCATAATACTTCTTTCCATCTGTCATTACTCCATCAATATCTAATATTACCAAGCCTATCATTATTTCCTCGTAACGTGCAAATTTTATGAAGTTGCGCCGTCGATTTCTAGCCAGTCATGATTTTGACGAACTTCCATATTTTTTTCCCAAACAGCTTGCATCACAATAGGATTAACATCTGCCTCTTTAAGCGCACATATAAATGCATTTAAGTCTTTTGGAAAGCATTTTCCTCCAAAGCCTAGGCTTCCATCATGTCCTGGAACTTCTAAGTGAGAGTTTCCAATTCTTCCATCGGAAACAAATCCTTCCATAGCACTGTTCCAATTAACTCCCATGGCTGTAGCAGCTTGAAGCATTTCATTCATAAATGATATCTTAGTTGAGAAAAAACAGTTAGCCATGTACTTTATAAACTGTGCTGTTGTCACATCCGTCTTTATTATTTTTTTAAATGGAAATCTTTCTCTAAAAGCCTTTTCAACTTTGTCGACACTCTCTTTATCTCCGCCCAAAACTATTCTAGAAGCGTTTATAAAGTCTAGAATTGCGGCGCGCTCTGTAAGAAATTCAGGACTAAAGACTATGTTTAAATTAGAATATTCTTCTATGTATTTTTCTACAGTTCCTGGGACTACAGTGGATTTTATTACCAAAACATTGTCAGTTCTTCTATTTACTTTGCTAATGTCTTCAACTGCAGCGTCCATTATACTTAAGTCAATTTTGCCGGAAGAAAGTCTCATGGGCGTCGGGACACTAAGAAATATTACATCTGATTTATTTACAGTTTCTTCAAAAGAATGTGTAGATCTACTTGGATTAATGTCAAATATCTTTACATTAGAATGAAGTGCAAATCCGGAAGCAATTGCGGATCCTACAAAACCATTCCCTACTATTCCTATATTTAGTTCATCTATACTACTAGTGACGCTCATTAATTTTTCCTTTTCTCTAAAAGAATCTTGTATTCTGGGAAATACAGGTAGTCAATATCAGTCCTTAAGAAACAATCAATTGCATGCATTGGAGTCTCACATATAGGCTCTCTATCATTAAAGCTAGTATTTAGTACTATTGGCACGCCACTTAGCTTGTAGAATTCATTAATTAATTTATAATAAGACTTATTTTGACTTTTGTTGACAGACTGAATTCTTGCAGTTCCGTCAAAGTGTTCTATCGCACTGGCCTCGCCTAGTTTTTCTTTTCTAATATCAAAAACAAAGCCCATATAAGGAGAAGGGAAAAAATTATCGAACCATTCTTCTCCATGCTCTTCTAAAATAGAGGGAGCAAAAGGTCTGTACCACTGTCTGTGCTTGACTTTTTGATTAATAAGATCTTTCATCCCTTTTATTGTCGGGTCTGCTAATATACTTCTATTGCCTAGTGCTCTTCTACCTGACTCGCTTCTACCCTGAAAGACACTTACTATTTTGCCTTCGCGGAGGAGCTTGGCGCACTTTTTAACAGAGACATTCTTTTCTGTTTTTAAGATTTTATCTCTCTGTTTTATTGCATCTTGAACATCATCCATACTATAAGTTTCTCCTAAGTACGGGCTTACAAACTCTTTGGTCATAGGATTTCTTAAAACAGAGTGCCAGTGATATTGACATGCGCCTATATTAAGTCCTCCATCATAAGGTACAGGCGGAACAAAAACATTATCTAAATTCCATCGACTTAAGTTTTTACTAATATTTCCTGTTGAAACAGAATTTAAACTTACGCCTCCAGCTAAACATAAATTTTTTGTATTAAGATTGTTGTCGTTACAAATCTTGACTAACTGTTCTATAATGTCATACATTACATTTTCAGTTACTTTTTGAAGACTGGCTGCCAAATTAAACTTTTCTTTTTCGTCTTCAGCTATTTTTCTAAATTTATCTAGATAAGGGTGATAAACTTCTTCTTCTGGAGGCACATGTACTCCCCTTTTATAGCCAGGCGGTGTGTATCTTATCCACTGAAAATCTTTTTGCAACATTTGAAGAATGTCATTGTAGTATTTTTCAGGCTCTCCAATTGCTGCCATTGCCATAACTGATCCTGCTTGACATCCTCTAGGATAACCTGCAGAAAGCTTAAATACAAATCTTGTAAGCCTTGTCCACAAGTTACCCAGGCTAAAAAGTTCTTCTGGTAGAGCTAATATTCGCTTTAAGTCTAAGCCATTGCAGTAATAAGCTGTCGTAGAATATCCTCTTCCGTCGGGATCTAGACCAGCACTATCAACAGTCAAGACAATAGCATCATCGTACCCAGAAGAAAAGTATGCATGTGCAGCGTGGCACAAGTGATGTGAGTAAAAAGATATCTTTTCTTTTGCAAGTTTGTCATGAGTGTCGTATGTGTTTTTACCACCTTTTTCTAAGTTTGTATTTGGGCAAGGAGAAACCCAATGATCAATATCTTCCATAGAGAGGTTGTTAGCTTTTAAGTACACTTTGCTGAGATAGTCTAAACTGTCACCGCCGCTTTCTTTTTCTCGAGAGTATCTCTCAAATTCAACATGTTCTGTGACAACTCCGTCTTCTAACACACAATATCCGCCGTCATGCCAGTTATACAAGCCAACCACTTTGGAAGATTTATTTTTATTACTCATCAAACGCTCTCCTTGCTAGTAATATTGTAGATGCAGCTGGATATAAGTTTAAGCCTGATGCGGTGTGGACTACTAATTAGTCACCACGTTGGACTCTATGAGAATCACTATCAAAGTGTTGTGTCGAGAACTCAAACATTTCTGTGTCTTCTAAAGCTATTACTTGGTGCCTTAATCCTCGATAGACATGAAAATTATCACCTTTTGAAAGTATAATTTCTTTTGCCTGACTTAGATTGTCATCATCAGAATATTTTACTAAAACTTTGCCTGTTTGAATATAGAAAACTTCATCTTTGAGTTTATGATAGTGCCAAGAGCATCTTTTATCTTTGACAAAGTAAAGCAGCTTTCCACAGTATTCTTTGTTATTAACAATCCACTTTTCAAAGCCCCAACCTTTAGGGACAAATTTTATATCAATTTTTGGCATCTTTTATTTTTTTATTTAAATTTTCAATATCATATTTTACCATGATCTCTACTAATTCTTTAAAGTTAACTCTAGGTTTCCAACCAAAATCTTTATTTGCTTTTTCATAGTCTCCTCTGAGTACATCAACTTCAGCCGGGCGCATAAACCTAGGATCTTGCTTAATATATCCTGACCAGTCTTCTACACCTATATGAGAAAAAGCCGCGTCTAAAAAGTCTCTAATTGAATGAGTTTCCCCGGTGGCTATGACATAGTCGTCAGGAGAATCTTGCTGCATCATCATCCACATTGCTTCAACATAATCAACTGCATAGCCCCAGTCTCTTTTTGATTCTAAATTTCCTAATGTAATTTCATCAGAAAGACCTAAATGAATTCTTGCAACTCCTTCAGATATTTTTCTAGTAACAAACTCCAGACCTCTTCTTTCAGACTCATGATTAAAAAGAATGCCAGATGTTGTATACATTCCGTAGGACTCCCTGTAGTTCTTGGTTATCCAGTGGCCATATAGTTTTGATACACCATAAGGACTTCTAGGGTAAAAAGGAGTGTTCTCGTTTGCAGGATTTTCTACCATCCTCCCAAACATCTCTGAAGAACTTGCTTGATAGAATTTAATGTTCTTATTAAACTCTCTAATTGCTTCAAGCATTCTAAGAACGCCTAAGCCTGTGACATCGGACGTATACTCAGGAATTGACCATGATTTGCCTACAAAAGACTGAGATGCTAGATTGTATATCTCATCCGGGTTGCTGTCCTTAAGTGCGCGCACCAAAGAATTTTGATCAGTCAAGTCTCCTGTAATAAATTTTATCTTTCCTTCTAGATGCAATGTATTTGTTCTATTTTTTACAGAAGATCTTCGTTCTAAGCCAAATACTTCATACCCTTTATCAAGTAGAAAGTCTGCTAAGTGTGATCCGTCCATGCCATTGACACCGGTAATAAGAGCTCTTTTTTTATTCATGAAATACATCCTTGAAGCATTTTTTCATAGTTTGCAGCATGATTAATAATACTGAACTTCTGTACATTTTTATAATTTGTTGCTACATCGTCTTTAGAAGGATAATATATTTTATTTTCCATGTCGATAATGCATGCGCTGGAAAGTACTTGTGATGCAGTTCCTACATTAGTTGAAACTATTGGAACATTCATAGCCGCTGCTTCATACAAAGCTTGAGGTCCTCCTTCGTGTCTAGACCCTACAACATATAGATCACATGCATTATACATTTTTCTAATTGTATCAATAGGAGCTTTTTCCATCATTGTATATGGAATTCCGGCAGTATTGAGTCTATCAATAACATACTCTCTTCTCCAACCTCCTAGGAGAACATGTAAATCTTTTCTATCTAGACGCTCCAAGTAATTGCAAAAAACATCTGGTCCTTTCTCAAGCTTAGGACTTCTAGTTCCTCCTTCTGTGTCTCTTTGAAAAGAGCCTACAATAAATTTGTCATTAGAAAGACCTAGCATTTCTCTACATTCTAATTTATCTTCCGGATACCAAACATTCGGGTCAAACCAGTAGCCAATCACATATACTGGTTTAGTTGTCATACTTCTAATAAAATCGCATGTGAATTTGTTAGGAACATGATAGGCGTCAACAAACTGGTCTCTGTAAAGAAAAACTTTCTTTTCATTTTCTCCAAACTTTTCAGGGACAATGTGATGCTCAGTTAACACAACTTTTTTATTCTTCAAAAGCATTGGGTTTATATGATTCCAGCACCAACCAGCTTGAAGCCATAATATATCAGCTTCCATAATATTTTCTGTACAAGTGTGGCCCATGTAACTGTACCACTCTTTTACTATTCTATCACATATCCAATTCTCTTGAGGCGCTAAAACAAAGACTTTCATTTAGTTTGTTCCTCCTAAAACTCTGATGTACTTCTGAGCTACTTTCTTTATGTCCAGGTATGAATTATCAATTTCAAGTTTTGGAAGCTCTAGAGATGGCACAGTAAGCTCATATGGTCTATCATAATCAGCTAGCTCAAAATTGTATGGATTGTTTTCTTTTATTACTACTCCGTTGTTTCTTACAATTTCTTTTGTCCCTCCGGAGTCGTTACAAATTACTGGACAATTTTGAGAAAGCGCTTCAACAACAACATTAGGGCAGTGATCGAGCCATGCCAAGTGTATCATCCAGTCAGCAGCTGAGTACATTTCCAAACATGAAGAGTGAGGTATTGAACCTGTATAAAAAACGTCATCATGGCTGACAGGGCAATCCGGGGTGCTTCCCATAACTACTAGACAAGAACTAGGGTACTTTTCTTTTAGTTTGAAGAAAAGCTCCATATTTTCTTTTAGTCGCTTTTGCCTGTGCCAATTTGCTGAGCAAACAAACATGTACTTATAAGCTCTTCTAATTGTGTCTATCGATGGCTCAGTTACTTCTGTTTTTTTAATTTCTATGCCATTGTGTATTACAGAGCCTGGGCGGCTGCCCCAGTGATGACATGTCATTTGTTTGTCAAAATTTGATTGCCATACTACGTGATCACTATTTTCATATGACCATCTTATTAGTTTATTGTGTGTATGAAACTGATCGGGTTTGAACCAAATACCGTCCAGGCGATGAACTATTCTGGACCCCTCTCTAGGTTTACTAGATGGCTCTATGAATATTAAAAAAGAGTCGTAGGCATCGCTTTCTCCTACAATTTTATGCCCCATTAAAGTAAGTTGATTTGCTAACCTAGAAGCAAAAGAGTTTGGTCCACTATTTGATGAAAAATTCACATTAGAAAAATGAACTAGCATATTAATATATTACTCGTATGTTGAGTCTATCTCTATAGGAGATGCAGAACCTGGATTTTTCATGGGACTTCCTTTTTGACAAAGGATAGTAACTCTTTCTGGATTAGAAATATCACTATAATCGTCTGAGGTTTCTAATACGTTCCATCCGGATATTTCAAGCATTGACATACATGCTAGTTTTGTAGGAAAGAATATTGGTGTAACCGCCCCTCGATACAAATCAGAATATGGTTGATAGTGAATTTCAATTAAATTTTTGTCTTTTAAGTCTTTATTTCTGCTAGTACAAGACTCAAAAATTACATAGGCATCTTCTGACGCTAAGTCATGCAGCTTTTTAAGATGACCCATCTGATCAATGTTGTGATATAGCACTCCACAATAAAATAAGAGATCATATTTTTCTTTACTTGAAAAACGACCAAAGTCTTGATACAACATTTCAAAGTCTTCTGTTTCAATATGTGGAACCCAAGTCCTGTTGTATCGAAGAAATGTTTCATTGTGTCTTAGCTTACCAGGTGATTCCACACATGTGATGCTTTTAGGCTTATGACAGTCTATAAGTAAAGTGTGTATTCCGTGTTTTGGGCCTACTTCTAAATACCTACATTCACTACAATCTAATTCAGTGTTAGCTAAAGCTCTCTGCGCAAATATCCATGTAGCTCCGCCTTCGTACTGAAGTGTTTTTTCTATTGTTCCATCAGGAAGAGGGGGCATAAAATTGTCTTTTTTAAACTTCATAAATAATTCCTTCTTTTTTCTAGGACAAAAAGCCTCTGGCTCTAAGATACTCGCCTTCTGATTTTTGAAACTTTGCGTCGTCAGATTGAAATGTTTCTGGTTTCACGTCTATCGTATAGTGATATGCAACTATAGGTTCAAAGTGCCATTTTTTAGAATTGTGAAGAACTGGCAAGTAAACAGCCTGATCGCCGATTCTTTTAAAGTATTCGCCGTCTTTATTTCTAAAGTTTTCATCTTTTACGTTAGACACTAGGCTTTTTCTAAAGGTCTTAAGATGAGAGCTTACCCATGGGTGCTTATAGACATCAGCACCTTCAGGTAATTCACTAGAAATATTATAGTTTTGAAAACCCCACCTGTGTGCTGTCCACAGTGCATCAATATCCATTGTGGCATATCTGTGATTAATTATTGTCAAGACGTCTAGGTCACAAAGCCAATCATCGCCATCTAGACGACAGACAATATCATCTTCCTCACATTCTTTAAGTGCCTCTAAGATATTTCTTACTTCCCACATTTTTTCTGTATTGACTGTCAAAGAAACTTTTTCTTGAATATTCATATGAGACGAAAATGCCTTAATAATTTCAGGTGTGCCATCAGTTGACATGTCATCTCTGATAACCATCTTCCAGTTTCCATGGGTTTGTGCGATGACTGAAAGCATCATTTGCACAATTGTATCTTTGGCATTGAAGCATGGAATAATAAAAACAAATCTATTGTTATTTGTCATAATTTTCCTATTATTTTCTGGTGAGCACTGCCATTCCGTAATTGATGTCACTAGTGAGTTTTCTATCATCCAAAAAGATTCTTCGATCAGTAATAATAAGCTCCTTCTCGTATCCTTCGATATAGTCCACAACGCTAGCTACTTCAATATCTTTTTGATTAACATCTGGCATGTGATAATCATCAAAAACTATGGCATGCTCGAATCTATTTTCACTATAATTCCAGTCAGATTTGACAGTTTCATATCTATGATCGCCATCTAAGAAAATAATTCCGTATTTTTCTTCAGCTTGATTTGCAAAAAAAGCATTAGATGTTTCTTTGACAAAATTAATTCTTGGAAACCAGACTTGAGGATAGGACTGACTAAGTCTTTTAATATGATCTTCATTTAAATTAGGGTCTACAGTTGTAACTGTCCCTTTTTCATTCTCGTGCATGGCCATGGCTATGCAAAGTGTACCATATCCTCTGCCAAATCCTATCTCTAGAACTGTCTCAGGTTTGTAGTGTCTAACTAATGCATAGAGTAAGAGACCTCTTTCATAATTCGGTCTAAAAAAGCATCCAGCAGTTCTGTAAAGTTCACTAGATGGATCTCTATTTTTTCTTGCTGTATACTCTCCGATCTGGTCAAAATTTCCTAGTGAAAGATTTTTTCCGACCTCAAAGCCTAGTTGTTTTAATTTATCTACGACTTCTACTCTCTTAATATTTCCTGTTTTTTGTGGCACATCTATTTGTTTTACCTGATCAAAGGGAGAACCAAAAGTCTTGTCAGTAAAATTAAAAGTCATATTATCATTCTCCTATGTAGTCATTCATAACTTTTGGATGAGACACACTTAAACTTATGTGTGGTGTAGGTTTAGAAAAATCAACCCTAGAGTGAAAGACCCATCCTCCCATCTCGTTTTTTAATCTAGAAGCCAGATTATTAATGTCTTTATCAGACACATCTTTCCATGACTTGTCAAAGAACATGTTATTTTCTGGTGTGTCTTCCTGTGGAATGTCATAAAGACTTTGCCAATGCTGCGACCAGTAGTTTCTGTACAGTTTTATTTTTCTGGACAGGTCAAACCAAGAATAATGGTGCACTGAGGGAAGCATTTCAATATTTCTACTAAACCATTCTTGATAGTCATTAAGAACTTTTTGATCCCCTGAAAGTGCTATTTGACGGCCTTGATCAACCTCCGGTGTGTAAAAACTGGCATGAGGGAGTACTTCATATGTTTCTTTGTGAATATAGTCACAACCATCAGTTCCTAACCCTGCGTAAAGATTTCCTTCTTCATCAGTCTTTCTTAGCTGCTTAGGGATGCCATGTGTTATGTGATCGCTATTTCTAGAAAGCCTCCACTTCCATGGTGTGACGTCCAGTCTTACTTTTTCTTTTCCTCCCCAGTACTCAACTACGGGAAGAGAAACAATGTCTACTTGCTTAGGAAAGTTTTTACATAGATCTACAATTTTAGAATAGTCATTTTCATGAATAATTTCGTCAGCATCTTGCTGCCAGCAAAAATCTCCAACACACCTAGAGCGCGCTTCAGCTTTTTGTAAACCGTCAAAAACAGCAAATCTTGTATGATTCCAGTCTCTCTCGATTCTAAAAACTTCTAGCCTTTCTTCTGAATCTGACCACTTCTCTAAGTGCTCCCATGTTCCGTCACTTGATCCGCCGTCGACTACAACAACTTGATTAGCGAATCCTAACATTGACTCAATGCACTCTTTCCATGGATATCCATTATCATTACAATTTAATGTTGTTGTGTACGCACTTATTTTTGGTTGCCAGTCCATTTCGTTTTTAATGGAATTCCAAAATCTCTCTCTAGCTGCATACAAGTAAGCTTGAGTATCAAATTCGTCATCAGAAGTAAACCATATCTCGTCTTTGTGCTGAACGTTTTCGTTTAGAACTAGTTCACAGCCTAAAAGTTTTGCCTCAATAACCATCCTAGGACACGTGTCCCATCCGGTTGGAAGGTAGACAAATCCTTCTGCTTGCGCTAGCTTTTCTAAAACCTGATCATATGGTAGGTTCCAAACAATTTCATATTCTTTATTGTTATCTTTACACCACTTTTCTGCAGTGTCAGCCCCTTTGACCCAGCTAGTAGAACCTAGTACAATCCATCCTTTCCTTTCTGTATTCTTGTACTTTTCTTTAAGCATTTTAACACTTAGGAAAAAAGCATCATCAAAAACTGAACTAAGAACAACATTTTCGTTTTCTTCTAGAAATGGATATATGCTGTGATAGTATTCCATCTGTTTTTCTGACATCCACCACAGAGACTTTGCGCCATGGAGAAATGCTGAGACCATCTTTCCTTCTAGAGAATTATGACAGTCACAAGGAGAATTTTCTGCTGCTTCATGTTTCTGAGGAGATCTCCATTTGCAATATTTATAGTCATATTCCAAAACGGAATATGTCATATTCGCTACGATCGTAGGAATTAATTCCTTGTTGAGATCTGAGAAATTTCCAAATATCCAATATTTTTGGTGGCCTTGCTCTAGAAGTTCTGTAGTTACTTCTCTACTTCGAAGGGTTGCCACCTTAAAAGGTGCAGAGTCTATTAATGACTGGCTAGTTAATTCGGCACCTCCCACATAGTCACTAGCAAACATATCAGAAACAAAAACTACTTCTGAATTTTCTGGGATTGTCTTTGTTGCGGTTTTAGACCCAAAAGGACTCTGAAACATAATTCTAATCTCCTGTTCTTATATGAAATCTACACACAAATATTTTTTTGTACAACTAGTTATACAAATTCTGTTTCCAGTAGATTATTAATCTAACTGATTCTAGAAACAAATAATATTCTGTTCTTAAGATACTATAAACTCTATTAGATAGAAAGAGTCTAGACTATAGACTATAGATTAAAGATCGAATTCTATTCCAGATCTACTAGCAATACTAGTTATACCTGACACGGATGATATTCCGCTGGACAAGATACCGACTAGAAAACAAAAAACAGGAACAGTTATCTCAATATACGGATCTGATCCGGTACCGGTGTAGTCAGACATTCTAATTGTCATTAAGAATTTTTGCTCAGTTGAACTGGCATCAGGCTCATCATTATCTTTGTCATGAGGTTCTTCACAGACTCCGCACTTAAAGAGGCTTAAGCTGGCAATGTCTGAAAAAGCTGTAGAATTTAAAGTAAATGTCTTGTATCCCGCTGAGTTTCCTCGAGTGATGATATCTGAATACACTACACTAAAATCTATTGCATCCATATCATCTTCTGCCGGAGATCCATCATCAGTCGATTTGCAAACAACAAAGTCACTATTTGTCGATGAGTCAGTATCAGTAGCGTAAACTTTGAGTGTACCTGCGGTTGGTGTGTTAGTAACAGCGCTAGTATCAAAATGAAAATAAACTCTTCTAATGTACTTAAACCCACTAGTTTTTTTATGTGCTAGGGCCTGTCCTGTAGTGGTGCCTGTATTCATATATGCTCCACCACCCGGAGAACTAGTATCATTTCTCAAATCAGCCCAGTTTCCTCCACTATTCCTAAAGTCGCCGGCGTAAAAGTCTTCACTTTCAGAGTATATTGTTGTTGAGTCAATAAATTTTACTGAAGCCGGTAGGCTTACGCTGTTAAATAGCATGTCAGGTGAAGGTTTTTTAATGTATTCATAAGTACCGTCAGAATTTAACTTTAGCGAGTGATCAGTAAGCCAATAATCTTTTGTCTCATCATATACCCAGTCATAATTATCATCCATTAAAATAGGACGAACTATCCAAAACCTAAAGTCACCATGTTCATTTTCTATTCTATATCTTCCTCTACTATCTTGTTCATAAAAGCCGGTTTCAGAATTAATTGTATTGGCAATCCTCAAGCCTGTAAGATGAATTGTGAAAGTAATACTAAAGTCTGTAACTGTCGTACTAGAAGGTATTTCTACTAGCTGAGAAGTTCTTTGACGATTTGAAACAATGTGCACATTTCCTAGCTTTCTAGTTACTGCATCTATTTCTTCGTTTTGTCCTAGGGATAGGTTTATATTACTTCCATTAATTTCTGCAGAGTTTAAACTCCACTCCAGCTGCTCAGACCCACTTGTCTGATTTTGCGAAGGGCGTAAACCTAGGTATTTATAAGTCTCAGAGCTGTTTCTGTGGCCTACAGAGATTATGTTTTTGTTTCTTAGGTATATACCACCAATCGAGCTAGAAGATGACTCTACAATGCTTACATTAATAGGATTTAAATCATAATTTTCATCATAGTAATATTGAGGATTTTGATGACCGTAACATCTTATTAAAGTTTTATCTTCTTTGACTATCATGACTTGAGAAGGCTTAAGCGGAACGACAACTTCACTCATATTCACCCCCTCGAAAATTCTGAAGCATTTATTACACAGACACGCTCAGCTGTTTTTGTGGTAGGAATTCGTGTCTCATCTTGCATAAGATTTTCACCCCATTATTCAATAACAATCCAGTCGTTTGAAGGATTAAAGTAAATTACATTTTCTTTTGTTGTCATATGTCCTAGAAGTCTAGCAAATTGTCCGCTACTGGCAGGTTTAGTAAACTCGTCGGAAAACTGTGCACCATCATCTGAGCCTAACTTTCCACTAGCCATGTAAATTGCTTGACCAGCAACCCAAGAACCACTAAACCTGGCGGGAAGCATCCCGGGAATTCCTCCGATATACGCGTACCCTTTTAATAGAATTCCATACTCCACACCCATACCTGTAGCAATTCCTAAAAGAGAAGAAGATGCAGGAGTTCCGGAGTCTGTACCTGTCCAGGAAGAAGATGCCAAAACCCAAGTGTTAGATCGATTCATTGCATAAAGGCTTCCGTACATTGTTGTTCCGAATGAACCACCGTTTGGCGATCCAAAAGCCGCCCACTCACCCTGAAACATGGATGGAAGAGTTCCCATCTGAATGTTTCCTAGATCCTTATTTGTTCCCATGGCAATTCCGCCATGCGTGAATAAAACACCTGAAACTGCAGTATCACCTGCTATCATAAGTCTGGAATTTTGCTGGCCATGCTTTCCAGCACTTCCGGAAATCATTGTCAGTACATCGTGCCCAACTCCTGGAGGAACTAAATTATTTGATCCTTTTGCGTTTTCTAGAGAAGCATCTCCCATTCCCAAGAATGTGGTCCCGGAAACAACCAGGTCTCCGCCAAACACAGAAACTCCTCTACTAGTACCGTAACGAACAGCATTTTGTGAGCCAGAGACAAAGAAACCTACATTATGGCCTACTCCACGTAACTGCTTATCTTCATGCCCTATATTGCTTAAGTTATGAAACCCTACACCAGAAACAACCAGGTCGCCACCAAATACAGATACACCAACCTTTGCGTCGTTATCTTTTGAACTTTGAGCTCCTGAGACGAACATATTAACATCTCTTCCGGCGCCAATCAAAGATTTTTCTGCTGATTGATTGTTATAAAGGTTGTGCATTCCTAAATAAACTGATCCGGAGACGACAACATCGCCGGCAAACACAGAAACTCCTTCACCTAACCCTCTAGATACTGAGCCGGCTGTTCCGGAAACTGCAAACTGAACATCCTGTCCAAAGTGAGCTGACATTCCATCTTCTGTTGAATTTGTTATAGAAACTTGCTGTGACTTAAGTAATAATTCTCTTTGTCCATATGGAGCACCACCGGCTATTATTCCTGAAACGACCAGGTCGCCACCAACCAGTGTAGTACCATTATAACCTATTCCTCCAACGCCGGCTTCCGAATACACAGATCCTGAAACAAAGAAAGAGACATCGGTAGGAATTCCTGTTGTGGAAGCATTTAATCCATAAGCGTTTGCCGCGGCTGTACCGTCTGTCAGAATGCCTACTTGTCCTGTTCCGGCATCAATTAACAGCATACCAGCTTTTCCGGCACCTCCCTCTATTCTAAAGTCTTTATCTGCACCACCATCATTAATAACAACCGGGCCTACAACTGAAAACTCACCGCTCATGGAAACAGAGCCGTTCATATCAATATCTGTAGCATTTATCTCTATTTCAGTGTCTGCATTTAAGTCTAAGACTCCATCTGCTGATTGATGGATAAATGTGCCAATATCTCCAAATAACAATCTGGTAGTACCTTCACCCATAGCTGTGTTGCCAATTCTTAATCCATGATTATTGACATGTGTAAGAGAAACTTCTTCATTATTTCCGAATAATAATTTGCCGCCGTCGAAAGGAAAAGCTATCTCTTCAGGCATCAATGTTCCTGAAATGTATGTGTCACCACCAATGAGTGTTGTTCCGTAACTACCAATATTTCCTTGAGTATTTTTTGATCCTGAAAAGAATATTCCTACGTCTGATCCAGTGATTGATTGAGCGCCCACCAATAGAATCTGATTTCCTGTAGTTCTAACATGAGAAGCAGTTACTGCCAGCACTACAGCTCCGGAGACTACTAAGTCTCCGCCAAAAACTGAAGCGCCTTGATGATCATGTCCTATTGATCCAATTGCACCCGAAACAAAAAACAAAGTATCACTGCCTATTACAACAGCCTTGGCTTGATTTCCTAGAGCGCCAATAACAACTCTATCTTGAGCACCGTCAACCAGTAGACGTTTTTTGTAATTTTTTGTATTAACTATAAAAGCATCTGCATCTAAACCGTTAGTAGACTGTGTCGCTTTTAGGCCGACCTCTAATGAGCCAGATGTAACAACATCACCACCAAAAACTGCTGTACCTCTTACATCAGTGCCTTTTTTCTCTCTCGATCCGGAAACAAAGAATGTAACATCAGCACCAGCATTGTCATAACTTCCGTTTCCTGTTCTTTTTCCAAAGTAAACACCAGAAGAGCCGGATAACCATATGCTATTATTTGATTTGAGTGCCAGGCCTAATCCAGCAGCTGGAGTCGCAGAACCTGATATAATATTGCCAACAGAGCCGAAGCCTAAAGGTATATCAGCAGTGACAAAGTTCATCGGAATATCAGCATCAAGTGTCAAAAGTGTCTTAGTTGTACTTCCGTCTTTTACTTTAAAGATGATGTCTTTGTCTGAGGCTTCGTTTTCTATTTCTAAGTCCCCTGAGTCAGAGAAAAGAAGCCCGGTTTCAACGGAAGATCCTGAAATTGCAGCAGTTGATACTTCTACAACTTCAACACCACCAACAGAAATATTGAGCTTATCTGACGCAGACCTGAAAAATCCAGTATTTGTATCAGAACTAAATGTGATAGAAGGCGCGCCTACAGTGCCATCTGATGCTTTAAGTTCACCGGTTAATGTAATGTCATCAAATGTAGGTGTTGTAGTAGAACCTATTGTCACCTGTCCGTTTGAAGCAGATGCGACTGTTGTATTGTTTCCTGCAACTAAATAAGATACACCTAGTTCCGTATGGTGAATTGATCCGGATATAGTTCCACCATACCATGTATTATTTCCGTGATGGCCGCGGCCTTCACCTACTCTTAGACCTCCACTTACAACTAGGTCTCCTCCAAATATGGAGTGTAAAGTATTAGAAATGTGAGGAGGGTCTCCTTTAACAGTTCCTGAAACAAACATTGTTGTCATCAAACTGACATCTTTGAAGGCTTTTGGATCTTCGTTGTGCATTCCACCAGGTAGAACTATCAAACCACCACTTACTAATAAGTCTCCGCCTATAACAGAAACACCTTTTTTGCCTGGCTCAAAAGGTCTAGAATGATTTGCTCCCGAAACAAAAAATGTAACCGAAGGACTTATTCCGGAAAAGACTAATTTTTCGTTTGTGATATTTGGGAATGTTTCTTTTGCTGCAAAATATGCAACACCAGAATGAACTAAGTCACCGGCGATAACAGTAGTGGACTTTGATTTAGGACTGTCGTCTCCAATTCCTTTTCCTCCGGCTGCGCCAGACACAAACAAAACAACATCATGCCCGGGAACAGGAAGATGCGCAGTGGTCTGACGAGGTCGACCAATTATCACTGACCCCGTGATGCCTACTTTATAATCGTGAGCTACTGACCCCGATATATTACCTTTTAAAGCCATCTATTAATCCTCATCTATTTCTTCTAATACAAACTTATAGCGTTTGCCTGTCTTGTTGTTACGTATAGAAAGATATTCTTCTTCCTCAACCACGGTCCAATCGCCTCTTTCGTTCTTTAAATGGAGGTCACCTGTGTATATGTTTGCCCATCTAGCATCGGCAGCACCTAAATCTCTAGTACTATCTGCATTAGGTACCAAGTTTCCATTTACTTCAAGCGCTGTGGTCTCTAATTTAAGAAGAGTATTGTTGGTAGCATTACCAATTGTTCCATCGTCTTTAATTAAAATGTCGTCCGCGAATGTCACAATCCCTGTTGATGCTAATGTCATGACATCAGCCACAGATGCGTTGCCTATTGTACCTGCGTCTTTAATTAAAATATCATCAGCAAAGGTAACAATCCCTGTTGACGCTAGCGTCATGACTGCAGCGACAGAAGCATTACCTATTGTACCGGCATCTTTAATCAAAATATCATCAGCAAACGTGACAATTCCGGTATCAGCTAGTGTCATGACACCCGCAACAGATGCGTTTCCAATTGTTCCGCCATCCTTGATCTTAATGTCATCGACAAATGTAACGATACCTGCAGATGAAACTGTCATTGCATCTACCGCGGAAGCAACACCAATAGTACCTCCATCCTTGATTTTAATATCATCGACAAAAGCAACCACACCAGAACTGTCAATTGTCATTGCAGTAGGAGCAGATGTTGAACCAATAGTTGCACCGTCTGGAATGATGATGTCATTGTCCTTTATCTTGACACCATCAATTGTGACACCGGCTGCAGATGTTTTCTCAGAAATAGTATCAGTTTTAACTTCGACTATTGCGTGGATTGAACCTGAAGCAACAACATCGCCACCAAACAAAGAAGTACCATAACTGTGTATATTATCTGTCGTTGCTTTTGACCCAGAGAAGAACATTCCTACATCAGAGCCTGTAATAGTGTGTGCGCCTACCATGAGGATCTGTTTGTCATGATCTATTAAGCTGCTAGCAGCAAGCCCTAGATAAGCTGTACCTGATACTACAGTATCGCCTCCAAAAACTGATACTCCTCTGTGCGTTGCATGCCCCTTTCCAGCGATACTGCCTGAAACTAAGAAGTTAATATCAGGACCAGAAGCGACGCTTACCAGTCTAGACCCTATCTTGGCTGATAAGTCTGTGGCATCTGAATTGTCAACATATAGTGTACCACTAGTGACGACATCACCTGCAAAAAGAGAAACACCTCTTGTGTCAGCATGATCTTTTCCACCCGTACTGCCTGATACATAAAAAGAAATATCAGCTCCAGGGGCGGCACCATCCGCAAAAAGAGATATCTGAGGCACATCAGGTGTAAGATGTAAACGCCCTTCAGGTTCTATGGTTAGATGTGCAGCGTTACCACCTGAGTCGTCATTTGTTGTTAAGTCCGTCTCTCCGGCAGCGCCTACATCGATCATGAAGTTGTCACCGTCATCGGCAGGATTAAGAACCTTTAAATAAGATGCAGTGTTGTGTCCACGAATTTCTATTCGATCATATGTACTTCCTGCATATGCTGTTACTACACGAAGTTGCCCTTCAGGATTCCCGGTAAATGTGCCATCTGATCTCATTATTACAGAACCAAAATGTCCTAGACCTTGATTACCAACTTCATTACCATAAAAAGTTAGCTGGCCAAGTATTTCATTGCTAACAATTGTTGGATCGTATCCGGTTATTCTTAATTCTACTGGAGTATTATCATCGCCTGGACTATCCGGATCATAACCAATATCTACAAGCGACGCTGTTAAAGGAAATATTCCATCCGGATGTGCTGTCGCCAACCCGGATTCCAAGTATAATGTTCCGGACATTAAAGTATCGCCACCGAATACTGATGTTCCTTTAACAGATGTACCGTGAGAGCCTATTGTCCCGGATACGAAGAAGGCAACATCTTGTTTTTGAGGAAAATCTATCTCCGTTCCATTACCACCGCCTGATAAAATAAGAACGCTATCAGTTCTGATCTCTAAAGAGCTTCCATTAGTGCCTGACATAAAAAAGATTTTGTCAACTTCAGACTCAACAAATATTGCATGTGTCTCAGTATTTGACTCCACTCTAAAGTCATATGATAAATCACCGCCTTCATTAAATACTGTGCCTGCATCTTCTCCAGTTGTTATTAGAGCAGCACCACCATTTTCTACAATCTCTAGAGTTTTACTAGCTTGAGAAATCTTAATCTTAACATTATTAGATCCATCATTATAGATTTGTAATTGTTCTGTGCTGCCGTCCGCATAAACTACACCTTCTCCGGCAGTATCTGAATTTAGAGTAATTTTATCTACTGTGTCTAGAGTTATTGCTCCAGAGTCTGAGGAATCGTCCACCGTCGAGATGGTTAATAAACCTGTACTAGACACAGTAAAATCAGCATATTCTCCTGAGTCATACTGTAGTCGCAGCGGAATTCCTGTCGAAGTTGACTGTAAGCCGATATTCGTGTCACCTCCGGCGGCAGAAATATTAGCTCCGTAAACTGTTATCGTGCCGTTGGTACTCGCAGCAGTCGCTGTTGCTTCTAACCCATAAAGATTAACAGTGCCAACATTAGTGGCACTGTCATCAACATCAATCTGGGCGCCGTATATAGTAGCTGTTTTACCAGAAGCTGTTACTCCATCTTTGTCGTAGTTGACAAAAAGACCTTTTGCGGTTGATGAACCGGTTCCATCAAAGTCTATGTCCCACTCTTCTATCGTATTGTTAGATCCGTCTGCAGGTGTTGCAGTTACAGTAGTTAGTTTAGCTCTACCTGTTGTTAATGTGGATGCTGCTACATCTATCACGTTTCCAGTTGTAGTTGTAGCATCTACATCGATGCCTACTGCTGTTGTGCTGTTTATGTTTAAATCTATACCTACCTGGTCATCGTCTTCGTGTGTGACGAATAATGTAGGTACGCCTTGGTTAAGATTTCCGGCTAACTCCAAAACACCTGCTGGAGTTGAATCAGGTCCAGATCCAGCATTTGTTGCACCTATACTAACACTCTGAGACACATAAAGTGAACCGGAAACAGAGAGTGATCCTGTAGCTGACTGATCTAATTCTATGACCATTTTGTCTGCGTAGAAAGTACCTGAAACAACAACGTCTCCACCAAAAAGAGTAACACCACCGCCTGACCTTGCGCCAGGTGGGCTGTATATACTTTGGTTTGCTGTTCCGGAGACAAACAACCAGACATCTGAGCCTACATTGGACAGCATGTTAGAATCATTTCTTCCGCCGGTGTAATTAGAAGCATCTGAAGAGCTGTAGATCATAAGACCCAAGCCCGTTTTTCCTTGTACTGCAGCACCGGATGCAATAAGGACACCTGTTCTGACCTGTGCAGCTCTAAAATCTCTTGCCATGATCTATGTTACCTCTCTATCGAGCACTGTGACACATTTAATATACATACTTTGTCTCTTATATTCTTTCACTAGCAACGACCCTCCAATGAAATGTAATATTAGGAAGCGAAGACTCAACAGTTACTTGATACCTACCTCTGCCCAAGGCAGTAATTGTATCAACCCACATATTGACATTAGCTGTATCTTCTCCAATAGCAGTCACTACCACTTTAGGTGCAATGCCATACTGAGCCTCTAAAGTAAATGACGCAGTAGGACTACTCATAGAGCTAGCCGTTGTAGCCGTTCCTTGCTCAATTTGAAATGTATGATGTGTTCCTCTCATGAAATATTCCTATGGTTGGGGCTTGATATACATCGCTTGAACCATAATTGTCCCTGTAAATCTTTCAGAAACTCCTATTGTGACTTCATTAACTGCCAAAGATTTTATAAAAACATTTATGTTGGCTGTATCATTATTCACAGAGTCAAGAGCTGTTGCCGTAACTACAGGAACCCCTGGAAATTTTGTCTTAAAAAAATATTGTTTGCTACTTTCTCCGCCAAAAGAAAGTGACTCTGCCTCTATCCATACTTCGTTGTCTGTGATAATATAAGGTGCTTTTCGCACTCTTACTAAAGGATATCTTCTAGAAAATCTGTTAGCGTCTCTAGTTCTAGACTTTGTAAATGCCACTTTGATGCTCCCGCTGTATAACTAAGTATGTTGGAACCAAGATGGCATCCGGACTACTATAGAATTTGAGAAGCAGCAGTTGCTAGCTGTGACCTTTCGCCCTTTGGAAGATGTATGTGTGCTGATAATCTACTGTTTCTAAATTTATCTATTACAATAGAGAGACCGTTAGAATTTTTATCTATGTAAGGAGTATCGATCTGATCTGTGTCTCCCATAAGAATTATTTTAGAATCTTTTCCAATTCTTGTCACAATAGTTTTAAGCTCATGAATTGTTGCATTTTGTGCTTCGTCAACTATCACATAAGAGCTATTAAAAGTTCTACCTCGTATAAAGCTTAATGGAGCGACTTCTATTTTTCCTTTTTCCATCATCACATCAAAATACGTCATATCTTTAAAGGCATGCCTAAAATTATCTGTTAAAGGTGCCATCCATGGTTGCATTTTCTCATTCATGTCTCCGGGTAGATATCCTAAATCCTTTCCAACAGGCTGTATGGATCTGGTGACAACTATTCTCTCGTATTTATCTTTAAAGACAGCGTCCAAACCGGTCAAGAGAGAAAGAAAGGTCTTTCCGGATCCTGCAATACCTGTAAGGCAAACGAGAGGAATATCTGGGTCTGTCAAGACACTTAATGCAAATTTTTGTTCCTTATTTCTAGGTTGGATGTCAACCTTATCCATTTCATTTATTCTTATTGGCAATATCTGTTTTTTGTCTTCTTTGTACGTTGCCAACGCGGACTGATTGCCAGACTTAAGAACTAGAAAGCTATTCGGATATAGAAGCCCTGAATGCTCGTCTAGCGGTTCTGCAAACCCTTCTTCATAAAATTTGTCTATAAAGGAGCTAGAAACTTTTAGCTCTAAACAGCTAGCGTCAGGTTTTTCTATGTCTATATCAATGTGGTCTTTATAGTAATCTTCTGAAATAATCCCCAGAGAATCACACTTAACCCTTAGATTAATATCTTTAGTAATTACCTTGGTTACCTCATTGTCGTGATTCTGATGTATCCAGAGGGCCGCAGAGATTATCTGATTGTCACCTCTGGATACATCCAAACCTTTAGCTTCCAAGCCTACTTTAGGAACAGAAGTAAGAACAGCAATAGACTGATCTATTTCTTCAATTAGTACGGCTTTGTCTAGACGGCCAATACTTCTTAAGTCGTCCAAATATCGATTAATATATCTTGCTGACTCTCCTAGAAGTCCAGGTTTATCTTTGAACCTATCAAGCTCGTCCAAGACTGTTAGTGGGAGTATAACATCGTTTCCGGGAAAAGAGTGTATCGAAGTTTTGTCATAAAGCAAAACTGAAGTATCAATAATTAAAGATTTTCTTTTAGACATGTGCCCTCAATCATAATGTACATATTAGGTAAAGATCCGTAAACTTGTCCATTTATAGGTAGGCGCTTTATGATTTTACTATCTTAGGAGAAAAATGTGTATGACAAACAAAGATAAAGAAAAAATACAGCAAGGTACTACTTGCTTTAATGAGCACAAAAAATATGAAGTTCCTTGTGCTAAAAAAGACTGTAAATACTGGATAGACGTTAAAGATTGTGTAAACTGCACCATGGTCATGGCATCTGACGGCCCTAGGACATTGCAAGAAATAGGTGAGTTATTTGGGGTAACTAGGATGAGAATATGTCAAATAGAGAAGTCTGTTATGAATAAACTTAGAACTAAAAATAAAATTAATTATTAGTTTGACAGTCCACCTAGCATTGTGACAGCAATTAGTCCAGGAAGATTTTCATTGACGTACACACCTGAGAATAAGGTGTCTGCACGACCGCCTACATAAGAGAATGCTGACTCGAGTCTATTACTAACACCCGGATCTCCTGCCATCTGATTTGTGACGACTAATAAAAGGACACCGGTTTTTGCGTTTCCGTTAGGACCTGGGCAAGGTGACGATCTTAGACAGCCTTGAAAGACAGTTGAGCCAAGATCAGCCTTAGAGACATCTCTTACTACAGTGCTTCCTAGAAGTATTCTTCCATCTTGGAGCAAGCACTTTTCTAAGTCTTTTGAGTCAAAACTTTGTATTGGAGAGCTATCATTTGCCATCTTTAAAACAACGCCTAAAAGTTTAGCAAAGTTAGTATTGGCAGCTGGGTACATATTGAGCATACCTACCTTGCCTCTTAGTAATTGTAGCTGTTTTTCGTTGTCTATAACCACATGTGGATGTGATGACACATCTTTTAGTAAGGCATTATAATTTGTTTTGATCGTAGGATTTAAAAGCTCTTGAGCAGTAGGCTTACTAACGACGTATACCACTTTACCCACAGCCTCTATTGAACTTAAATACCGCGTTGCAGAATCATGAAGAACATGACATGCTGAGCCTGTTCCGCCGCCGCCGCCAGCCAGAACAAATATCCAGTCAACTTTTCCAATACGAGTTCTTAAAGCATCTTCGTACAATGCGCTGTTATCACCTAGTACTTTTTTTCCTAGTGCGACATCTTTGCCAACACCATCAGCTCCAGGTATTAATAGAAAATGTTGAGGTTCTACTCCGCTAGGCTGATCTTTTATTGTTGTATTGACTAGAAGTGTCTTTTTAAATCCTACATCTAGAAAAGCTTTGGCTAGCTTCCCGCCACCGCCTCCAACTCCGATAAAAGCACAGTTAATAGCACTAGGTGCTGTATTGTCCGGAAGGAGTCTATCATCACCTACCGCCGGTGCATCATCGTATGCTTCAACAAACCCAAAATCAAAATCATCATTGTTTATGTAGTTATCATCTTGATTGTTTTCATTTTCTTGATTCATTATTTTTCTCCTAGGACTATTAACCCATATGTTATCGTTTACATAAGACATGCTTCTAGAGATAAATAGGTGTATAGTAAAAAACTATACTTAAGTATGGTGGAGACGCCGGGATTCGAACCCGGGTCCAAAATAAGTCCACTATCAGGTCATTCACAAGCTTATCTAGATTATTCCCAAACTAGTAAGGTATCTCGAAAAACCAACCACCCCTATCGAGAATCAGGGCCTCACCTACCATGGGTAGGAAAACCATTGTGGATCTTTTTTTACTCGGTGAGATCAACCACTTATCCGATCTTTACTAACAAGGTTATCGGAAACCCCGCAATTACGCAGCTAGTGCGTAATCGTACTCAACATTGTCGTTGGCAATTAAAGCTAGTAACACTGTCAATCCATGTGTTACGGTTGGATGCTTGCACCCACAAACTTTCTTACCTTGTCGAGACCATTTCGTCCCCGTTATTTAATTACGTTGTCTTCCTATCTTTCTCTGCACTAATAGTTGACTTAACTAAATCAGACGCTGCGCTCTTAAGAACTCTAAGACCCTTTCTGGCACGAACTCCTGCTGAAGCATTTCCATTAGCATTCTTATGAACATCTAGGTCAATAGTTTCGACCAAAACTTTAATCTCATTCCATTTATCGATAATCTGTGACATCTTTCACTCCTATTGTTAAATTTTTGTTATGAGGCTTTTTACCTCTGTTTTTTGGGAAGTGTCACCTTCTCCCATGTTTTTGCTTTCGATAAGATTGTCTATCTTAAGCATAAGATCTCTATCTTCTAACTCTAAGGAAAGAATTTGAATAACCTTTAACATTTGACTTTGACTCACGCCAAAATTTAGTATTTCTTGTACTATTTGACGAGCCATAAATGAATCAGACATGTCTGCTTTTTCATTATCTAGTACTTTATCTTTTTTTAATTCATCTGTCATGGTATTAAATTATGTTGGTTCTTGTAAAGTTTTCCAATTTAAAAACATTTCTAGACTCAAATATTAGAGCTTTTCCTTGTGTGTTTTCGTCCATGTTATCTTGAGTGAGAACGATAGAAGTACCCCACTTTTCATAGTCTAACACAAATTTTGCCATTTCCCAAGTTGAAATATCACAGTCGTATGTTTCTAGAATCTCTCTAACATCTCTATTAATTCCAAGTTTAACTTCTTTCTTTGTTACGACTGATCTAAGTTCGTCTCTGCCAGGCAATATTTCTGATTTGCATATATCATACACTTTGTGCACTGCATTACAGTTATTACACTGTACAAACTTAGGAACACATGTATCGCTAGCATCAATCATTGAGAAGACTACAAACTTATGAAAAACTGTATTCTTTTTTCCTCTGTATTGAGGCAAGATACAGTGACATTCTATTAAGTGCTTTGTTCCACTTATTTTTGCTGTGTCTATCTCGTTCATTGACTTATAGTAGTCTCATAACAGCATCAACACAATTATCAAAAGATTTATGAACTTCTGCGTTAATCTTTTGAGATAATTGTACTACCTGATCTTCTGATAGCCCTAAAGAATTTTCATTATTATGGTCTATTAAAGCTACTAGAAGTCTTTGAGAACAGACATCTCTCACGTCTAGTAAAGTTTTTCCTATTTCGCTCTGCTTGGACATAATGTTTAACTCCTATCTTCCAATAAACACTATTTTATAGCACAGAGCACTAAGAAGTAAAATTGATTAGTTGTCAGTGTAGATAATACAGCCTACTTTTTTGCTAAAGTCTGCTATTTTTATTCCTTCCTGAATGCCTGACAATAGAGATCGTGTAGGAATTTGTGAATGAATTTTTATTAGATTCTTTACACATTTATAAATCAGCTTGTTTTTTGGCTGGATTTCTTTTAAGTTAATAAATCCAAATCTACAAATTTCATTAAATAGGCCTAGGCCAAATTGTACTCTGTCAATTATTATTCCTCTTTTTTCACCTAGTAATTTTCCTATTTTAATTTTTACGCTGTCTCCCGATAAAGACATTATTCTTTTTTCAAAAACAGATTCTTGATCTTCAAAATTAGCGTACCTAGAAAGAGTACTTTCATGTTTTTTCTTTATGTGTGATAAGTGATAAAAAACATTTTGCTTTGTCTTGCTGTGCCCTATAATAATTTTATTGGAAAAAATGTCAATCGAAACATTGTCCAGTAAAACTAAGTCTTCCATAGACTTTTGACTAATTAACTCACCTTTAGTAGAAGAAACAATGTCGGTACCTGAAACAACAGCGATATCATTGATCGTATTAATTCCTAATTCATCAAAAGGTATGCATACAGGAACAACGTCTAAGTGACCTCTTATAAAATTAACTGCCATAGTTGATATCACATCTTCATTAAAGCCTCTGGCGAAAATCACAGCCGGCATCTTGTTTTTTGACAAACTGTATAGTATCTTTTCTAACTCTGAGGGCTTTTCAATGACTCCGTCCACAATAAGACAGAGAACATTGTTTCTACTCCACTGATTTATTTTTGATACTTTGGAAAAAAGAATATCGACAGAAGCATTAAAAGTATAGCCAAAAGAAGTCACTATGTGTGTTTCTGTACTAGGTGACTTATCTATTACAATTCTACCTTCAGATCCTGCTAGCTGTATGGCATCAAACAATATGCTTTTAGAAAAATTGTCTCCAGTAACACGTTTTAAAAGTTTTTTTGCAGCTTCTAAGTTAGTTTTCTTAGAATAAAGGCTTATTCTAGAAAGATCTTTCTTTAATGTTTTATCGAAATAAGGTGTTAAAACGGACTCACAAAAAGCTAATCCGGCAACAATTCCAGACATTTTATGTCTAGACTCGCATCTTACAATACATTCTAGAATAATATTTCTAAAAGATAGCTCACTAGGTGTGTCTGTGCTCATCTCAGATACTGCTCTAACAATATCAGAAGGTCCTAGCTTAATAACATCCGAACCAAAGGAGACAGATAGATTTTCTTCAACAAGATCGCTTAATAGCCTCTTAAGCTTTCTAGTAAAGACAAAAAGCTCTTTTTTAGCGCTCTGTGATTGAACAACATCGGTATACATTTAAGTGCTAGTTTAGGTTATTTTTTTTTACGTTATTCTTCTTTCCGGACATTGCATCATTGATTGCATTTAAAAATTCGTCTGCTGAACCTTTTAGTACATCAACGCTGTCTTTAACAGCGGCAGCTTGCTGTTGCTGTTCTTGCATCTTTATTCCTAACCTAAACAAAGAACCTAGGATGCCTAAAGAAAAGAAAACCCATCCGGCAACAACAGAATTAGAAATTAGCAATGCTGTGCTGCAGATAACAAATATTTCTGGAAGTTGAATCTTAATCTTCATTACAGTACTCCTCTGTTACAATTATAATAGAGAACAAGTGTACTGTACACAGTTTTTTTGTTTAAAGCTTAGCTGTCTCGCCAAAGATTGTTGCTAGCGAATGTAATAATTTCTTCAGCGCTCTCAGGTATATAGCCATACTCTTCAACTAAAGTATTGACCATATCACTGTACTTTTGTTTTTGTTCATCGTCTCTTGTTTTAGACTTTGTAACAATTCTTGCCATGTCTTTAACAGAATTTATGAGGTAGCTCTCAATTGCTTCCTTAAGAGGTTCATAACTATTGTAAGTTATAGTCTCTCCTCTTCTCATTTTTGCAAACATGTACGCGGTCACGTCACTTCTAAACCCGTCTTTTGAAGAACCTACGATTCCAATTTGCTCTTCAATAGACTTCATGAAATTTTCATCAGGTTTTCTTTCTTCTTTGGTGACTCTATCTTTCATCTTTTGATGTGTAGTGTAAGCCTCAGCATTATCGAGGTAAGTATCAAATAGTGATTGTGCCTGCTCTTCATACGCTGTGACAAATGCTTTTGCAATTTCTGTTTCTAGAATTTTAAGATATTCTTCTCGAACTACTTTAAGAAGTTCTAGACATCTGTCTCTTAGTTCTTCATCGACTAGCTGCTCTTTTACTTGTTTATTAAGCGAGTCCATAATCGAGACCGGAGTGACTACATTTTTCTCTGCATCTGAGAGAGAATTATCAATGGCTTTCATAATGAATCTTGTAGAAATACCTTTCATTCCTTCGCCACGCGCTTCTTCTCTTAAATCTTTAATGTCGACCTTCTTTACGCGTCCTTTCTCTATTACATCTTCACCGTTATATATCTTCATCTTGGTAAGTACATCGCACTTCTGTGATGGCTTAAGTCTAGACATGACCGAGAACATCGACGCTACTTTCAGAGTATGAGGGGCAATGTGTGCTTTAAAGTCAGACTTCTTAAGAATTTTCTGATATATTTTCATTTCCTGACACAGCTCTAGAACGTACGGCACATTAATTTTTACAATTCTATCTAGAATAGCTTCATTCGTATGTTCTGACTGAAATCTATTCCATTCTGCTTCATTGCAGTGTGCTAAAATAACACCATCAAAGTAGATCATGTCATGTTTCCCGGGCGAAGGAACTCTCTTCTCTTGAGTCGCTGTAATCATGGTGTGAAGAAATTCAATCTCATTTTTAAAAACTTCGACTAGCTCTACAATACCTCTATTACCGACGTTAAACGCGCCGTTAAGGGACAGAACACGTGGGTCATCCTCTGGATACTTATCTAGCTTCGAAATATCTTCAGAGCCTATCAAGACAGAAACATCTTGACTGTTAGCATCCATAGGCGGCACAGAAGCAATGCCTCTTCTTCCTCTTTGAGAAAAAGTAGTTTCTATAACAGGAAAATTCTCATATTTTCCATCGTACTCTTCTAGAAGTTTGTGACGTGCTACAGGACTTAAGTCACCTTCGATGTTGACGTCCAACATCTCTTCAAAAGCTTTTCTAAGACCTCTAGGCACTAAGTGGAGCGGTTCGCCGCTTTGAGGATCTCCCTTGAGATAATAGTAAGGTTGCTGATCTAGTGATGATTTAATGTGTTCTGTCAAAGCAGACTTACCCGCGCCCACAGGACCCATAAACAAGATAACCTGTCTACTTTCTTCACCTTTCAGTGAAGCAGACCTAAGATATCTCATCACTTTTGATATCACTCTTTCCATCCCAAAAAATTCATCCTTAAAATAGTTGTAAATTTTTACATTATCACCATCAAAGATTTTGTTTTTTCTAGAGTCAGAATCTTGTAATACTTCTGATCCGTGATCTGTTATAACATCGTAAAGGCGTTTGTGAGCCAACTTAACAATGCTCGGATCTTTTTTAATTATTTCTAAATAATCTAGAAATGTGCCCTCGAATTTTTTACGCTTCTTTTGAGCGCGTTGTTTTTCAATAACTTGTAGAAATTTGTTCTTTTTATCAGTAGTGCTCATAGTGTAATCATACCCGTCCTGGCTTGTTTATAAATATGGTCAAATCTCCCACGATTCCCCTTCAACAATTGTATGAAACTTAACAACGTCACCCCAAAGATCACTAACATGCATAATAACCTCATCAGAATACTGTAAGTCTAAGTCTCTTCCATCATGTTCGTGCTTAAGCACAAGAACATTTCCTTCTTCAATATCATCGGCATATATTACAGGAATTCCGTTAGTACCAATATTACTAAGAAGATTCTGTTTTACAACTTTCCATCCATCTTCATCTGATATGTTGTCTATCTCATAATTTTCTTTCTTCCTAGAAAAAGAAAATAGACCCAGTTCAGCACAGTCTTCTTCGGTCATGTACTGCCTAAGAAAAGACACATCATTTGAAACTTCTCTTGCCAAGAAACATTCTTCAATTCCATATCTTTCTTTTATTTTTTGAAACATAAAGAAGCCTACATGATATGGGTTTAAACCTCCTACATGTGGACGAATGACTTGGTTGTGACTTTTTATGAAAGGAATGTGATATTCTTGAGGCAGGTTTAAATCGTGCATAAGTGTGTAGTGCCAATAGCTGGCCCACCCCTCATTCATAATTTTTGTTTGAATTTGTGGGATAAAATATTGTGCCTGATCTCTAACAATATGAATAATATCTTTTTTCCAATCAGGCATATTGGTTGCATTTTCAGCAATAAATTTAAGAAGATCGTATTCCGGCTCTAGAGGAGTCTTGTACAAATCAAAATTTTTATATTCACCAGTCTCATCTTCTTTTATTAATTTAACGTACTTCTTTCGAAGCTCTTCTTCAGATGGTCTATGAAAACCATGACGATAAGTCTGAAATTGTACTGAGTGTGCTGCATCAAGTATTAGTTCAACCTCTTCTATTCCAATAGTCGGATCTTCAACATATGACTGAATTCTTTTTTTTGCAGCACGAAATCTTGAAACAACAGAGTCTGCTCTTGTGTCTTTAAACATCCTATTATTCTTAAAAAAGTCAGAATGACCAACACAGTGACACATGATAAGTAACTGAAGGTATGCTGGGTTTTCTCGCATCAAATATGCTATGGATGGATTGGCATTAATAATAAGCTCATAAGGTAGACCTTGTTGACCCATATCATACATTTGATGTGTTCTTTCAAAGCTTTTGCCAAATGACCAATGACCGTAGTGAGAAGGCATTCCGTGGTACGACATATGTCCGATCATAGAATAATAATCACAGACTTCATAGACGATAGGGTACCAATCTAGTCCAGGCTCTGATGCCAGATCGTTTATTCTGCTGTCCCACTCTTCTAAAAATTTAAAGTCCCAATCAGACATTTTAAACCCCTACCGTTAGTGCTTTCTTCCCAAACAAAGTTTGAAAAGATGGCCAAATATCTTGCTTTTGAAATATTTTAACAATCTTAAAGTTTTTATCTTCCAGGTGTGTGTATGTTGTAGACATCCGAGAGCTTTCATCAACCCACTTAAGCCTCTCACTATCAGGTTCAATCTCACAGTAACCAAACAGCTGACAAACGTTTTTTATCTTCTCTGCTAAATTTTGTGTCTTTTCAATGTCAGAGGGCCAATTGTCACCGTCCGAGCATTGAAAGCAGTAAACATTCCAACTATCAGGGTGAAATCTAGAATTAATAATTTCCAACACTTTTTCTAGACCTGAAGAAACAATTGTTCCTCCTGATTGTCCTCTAGTAAAAAATTGATCCTCATTTACTTCGTAGGCAACTGTGTCATGTGCAACAAATACTATTTCAATTTTATCATATTTGTGCCTAAGAAAATGATATAGTAAAAAATAGAAGCTTCTGGCTAAAAACTTTTTTTCATTTGTCATCGATCCAGAAATATCCATAAGAAAAAATATTACTGCGTTGCTGGATTCTTTTGAAGTTTTTTTAATATGACGATATCTTAGATCGTCATCGTGGAAAGAAAACTCTTCTTCATTAAATTCTGTGCCATTGTCTTCATGGTAGCGCTTTGCCGCCATTTTTCTCTTAAGTTTTTTCTTAAGAGTTTCTCTCTTGTCCAGGCGAGGTCTAATTCCTGAGTCTCTATAGCCATGTCTTTGAAATTTTTCGGACACAATATTTTTTAAAGACTTCTTTTCTAGATCCGGAAGCTCTAAATCTTTAAAGAGGTAATGAGATAGCTCTTCTAAAGTAATTTCTACTTCATAATATTCTGTGCCTTTTTCATCTCCTGCTTTCTGAGGATTTCCTTTTTGTTTCTTTTTTTGAGCTTCGCCAACTTTTTGACCTTTTCTCAAGTCTTTTCCAGGGGCCGATCCTACTTTTTTGTTTTGATCGTTATCGCCATAGATAAATTTGTATTCCTTGATTCCTCTTACTGGAATCTTTATTTTCTTTTTTCCATCCTGACCGATAATAGATTCTTCAGAGACGATGTTGTGTACACCCTCTCGAATGGCTTTTTCAATCTTCTTTTTGTGCCTCATTCGATCAGAAGATGATCGATCAGCGGTTCTTTTATGTTCTTTAAATACAGACATGTCTTTTCTAAGTATGGACTGTGAGCTAATGCAGTAAACAATCTATTAAGAAATTCTACTTCTTGTTTTCGACATGCTTTTGGTCCACATATGCAGTTAGATTTTCGAATACTTGGTCTACGTCCGTGTCTAGTTCGGATATCTTATTGTGAGCTTCTGCCAGCTGTACTTTAGTGTCTTTTAATTCGTCACCTAAACGATTCACTTCGCCCTTAAGCTCTTTAATAGCCTCCACTAGCAAAGCAGTCGTCTCTGCATACCTTACACCCATGTAACCATTGGGTGTGGTATATGATAATTCAGGAGCTATTTTCTCAACTTCTTGACCCAAGAACCCAAAGTAGTCAGATCCGTTACTATCATCTACGGAATTGTAACGATAGCCTACAAGTGATGTAACCTTATCTAATGGATTTTCAATATTGCGAATATTTGTCTTTAATCTAGCGTCCGAAGAATTGAAGATGACTTTGTCGTTTTTTAGATAAAGTGCTGTTCCACCTGAATCTGAAGCTACTGTACCTACATGCATGTTACCACTAGTAAACAGATCCCCACCAAAAAGAGAAACCCCGACGGTCGTGCCTGTACTCCCGGAAACATAAAAAGAAACGTCCCCAGCAACTGAAGAAGCTGAATGAAAGATGACTTGATCGTTCCCTGAGTCAACAAATAATGCGTGGGTTTTGTTGTTCGTCTCGACTCTAAAATCGTTTGTGGCATGACCATCCTCATTGAAGATAACTCCTGCCGCACCGATTCTGACAGCTTCATCGTTTGTACTTCCAATTGTCGTAGTGAATGCTGTCTCGCCTTTATTGATGTATAAAGTATTCGCACTAGCATCTAGGAATATTGCTTCGTCTTCACCGTCAGACTCGACTCTGAAGTCCACGTTCACACCGGCTTCGTTAAAAACTACTTCTTTTCCGGTGGCTCCTTCAATATTGATATCGCCGTCGACATCTAATACGAGATTCGCTAGCGACCCTCCAATACCATCTTGAGTAAGTAATTTGGTGACTCCGTTTGTGTCTACTGAAATCTTGAAGAAGTCTACGATTGTCGCGCCTGAACGAGCTATAAAGCTAGTTTCGCCATCAGGTACTTGAATATCAAGTCCTATGCAGTTGGATGCTCCGACGAGCCTTACAGCTGCCCCTTTAATCGTTTGATCGCCCGATGTTCCACCGGTCATTCGAATATCAGCCCCGGTGGCGTTGCACGTACCAACATGTGTAGGAGCATCCTGATTATAATGAACAGCGATCGCATCATGATAAGCTGTCTGTCCGGATGCAACTATACCCGTCACGTCGTAATCAACCACCAGCCCGGCAGGGTCGGTGCCACCTGAGAGCAAGCTGCCGACGTCAGTTGTTCCTGTGTAATCTTTATCTATTTTTATGGCAGGGTTGGCACCGTCGTCTGATCTGTTTGCAACCAGCGTTCCCGACACCATCATATCGCCGCCGAATACCGACGTTCCTTTGACAGCACTGTCCTTGGCTCCAATTGACCCGGAAACAAAGAAATTTACATCTGTCCCATCGGCGCCGGTCACATCACTGCCGGAAAGAATAAAGACTTTTTCTGATCTCGCATTGACAAAAAGCGCGTGGGTCTTAGTATTGGAAGAAACCTTAAAGTCCCCGTCGGCGCCGCCCTGTACATTAAAGTTTGCAGAACCGTTATCCCCAAATGTGATATCAGGATTAGTTGTCCCGGAATCTACACCAAAGAAAACCGAGCCGGATGTTGAAATTACATTAAGACTGGGAGCAAACCAGCCGACACCGGTACCGAAGCCCGCGGTGTCTTCGGCATTAATTGTGATTTGACCATTAGAGGCTGATGTAATCGTAACATTGGATCCAGCTACAAGATAAGAAGTTCCGTCAGAGAGATGTGTTAATGAACCACTAAGGCCTTGAGTAAATAATGCAGCGTCTCCTAAGACTTGAAAACCCTGATCTCCTCCAGATCCTGCAGGCGGCGCAAGTGAGTCAACCATTCCTTTTTTCGGATCGTAATGAGAATATATTTTAGATTTTGCCATACTCTTTACACCTAGATAATATCTAGGCTGCTTGCTTCTCTATTATTTTTCTAGCCCATTCAATACTAGGTGCCAGCCATGGCTTTGTAGCACTATACGCTTCGTTCCATCCTAACCAGGATGCCCCTAGGTGCTCTAGCACGCCAGTGTGTGGATTAGGAGTAATCTCTGGATCCTGCTTTGTTTCTGCCAAAAACATTGTTAATTGATTTAGCTTGACTGTTTTAAATCCCCAGCTGAATCTCAAATCTGTTATGTTTGCTTCTTCCTGAGTCTCTCTAAGGGCTGTAGAAAGCACATCTTCACCAGGGTCAATTCCACCTTTGGGGAGATCCATAAAGTCTTCTGTGTGTAAACAGAGAACCCTCCAGCCATCATCAAATTGGCGTACCACGACTATTCCACCTCCCGGCGGCTTTTCATGATCATATGACATGTTATCTTCTCCCTTAAGAATAAACTGAACGTATTCTTTTAGTAGCCTCATATAGACACACCCATTTTAGTGCTGACAGTATTTATCTTTTTTATTGTGTCTATTCTGTTGTCTTTCGACACAGTGAATGTGTATATCACACCTCGATCTGTCTTTTTATTTTCTTTACTAGCATGCCCAGGAATATCGTAGTTGTGATCGAACAATAGATTACCTAGGGAAAAGAATATAATAGCACCTTTGTAAGTAGAAACTTTCTGGAGTACATGCGGATGATGACCTAAAATACAGTTTGCGCCTGAATCAACAATGTCTTTCGCTAAAATTTCTTGCCATATCTCGTTGTCATTTTTGTACTGCACGCCCCAATGGACAGAAACAATTATAAAAGAATCAGGATACATGGATCGTTGAAACTGAATCATGTTCAAAAGCTTTTCGTACTTTTTGACTGTGTCAATATGCGCCAATGGATCAGGATACTCTTTACTATCACCCCAATCTTTTCCAAAATTTCTTTTAAGTGTGACAGAAAAGAAAACTACTCGCTTACCTCGAACAGAGATATTAGTGGGTGCAAATGGATCATCTACAGCCGTTCCTGCATGAAGTATACCTACTGAGTCCAGCGCAGACCTTGTAGATTCAAAACCCTCGTATCCAGCGTCGTCAGCGTGGTTGTTAGCAAGCGACACTAGATTAATACCTGCACTTACAAGATCACCAGCCTTGTCAGTCGGGGCAACTAATGTCTTTTGGTAGTTGCTTCTAGGTAGAGAATATTTTTCCCACCATGTAGGCACTCCATTGTAAAGAGGTGTCTCTAGATTGACAATAGAAAGATCTGAGCTTTTGAATATCAACTCTGTCTGTTTAAGAGGATTGTCAATTTGAAGAGGGTGATATGAGTATCCTACGTATCTACCAAACATAACGTCTCCAGATACTGATATCTTTATTGACTCATCGAATAATACGTTGTCGACAAACTCGCGAAGAAGTTTCATGCCATCGCTTCTCTAAGCAATGCCTCTCTAATAACCTGCCTTAAAAGTGCTTCATTTTGTTCTTTTGCTGTGGTACCTTTTTTAATTCTTTGCCCTTCTTCGTGGTCATCGACAAACTTTTTAGTAGCACCACCAATTGCATCTGCGACGAGCGCCGCCCCTCCGGCTGCCGCCTTAGCAGCGGTCCACCAAGAAGCGATCGATGGTGCCATGGCCACCTTCTTGATAAGATCCTTCACCTCTCCTCCGAACGCGTTTTTGATAGCACCTTTTAAAGAGTCCTTTAAAAACTCTATAATCTTTTGGACTTTGGAATTTCCGACTGTGCCTTCTCCCTCACTGAGGGCTATATCTAGACCTGTGGCGTTACTAAAGTCACCGCCTACCATATTTTTGAGCTCGTCAATCCAGTCGCCTATCTTGCCCCACAGGAGCTTAAGACCTATAGCTACTCCAGAAGCCATCGCGACCTTTTTCCAACCCTTAGCAGACATCATTGCATCTTTTATTTTCTTAAGAAAGTCCAAGCTCTTTTGAGCCCAGTCTGCAAAGGTGGGCATTTTCCATTCAGGAAGTTTTTCCACGAGGAAACTAAGAGCCTTCTTGACCGGCATATAGATACCTTTGATGATATCACCAGCAATCGCCCTAAATAGAGTCTCGGCCTTTCCTTCTTTGACTGCGAGATAGAAACCCTGAAGAACTGACCATGCCTCTTCTCCAAATTTCTTAACACCTTCCTTGGCAGAGATAAGCATATCTTTACCTTTTTGAAGGATATCGCTAAAGAATCCTTCCATTAACATCTGCTCTTGAATAATGCGACGCTCAAAAGAAGGTGTATAAGGATAAGACTCATTTAAAGGAATGTCTAGACCCAAGACATTAGTCACATAAGATCTTTCAAATATGTAAGACTTTATTTCATGAAATGAAGGTTTAACAGAAGACAGGGGAATCACTAGTGGTTGATTTCTTGAAAGCATCGCTTCTTGTACAAAGCTTCTAAGGACACAGTCTGTTCTGTAATCTAGAATTTCTTCTTTTGCTTTCATACATCCACCTTCGACATGGCATTCTTTATCATGTCTTTATAAATATCTTCTTGTTGCCAGTCTTTCTGTGCACTCTCACTTAGAGTATGTAGAGGATCAAAGTACAAAAACTTTTTACCAGGCTTGACAGAAGGTGCAGTCCATACACTTATTCCACTGCTTCTATCATACCATTCATATGAGTGCGCGCAACGTTTTCCTCCGCCACCTGGGGCATCAACAACAAATGTAGGCGTATTAAAACCAGAAGTCACTCCTCTAACACTTTTTTCTACATCAAGTGCAGTCTGCAAAGATGTACGCATATCTTCAGTTCCTGCTGTTAAGTCATGAACATAAACATAATAAGGCTGAATATTGATGTAACTTAATTTTTTTACCAGTGGGATCATGCTTTCAGCTGAGTCATTTACATGATTTTGAAACACGGACTGGTTTCTAACTTTGACACCTCTAGAGAATAAAATGTTCATGGCTTCTTGCGTGATGCCTGTGATTTCATTCGAGTGGTTGAAGTGTGTATGGATACACACCTCCTTGTGTTGCTTTCTTGCCTTGCTCGATATCCTACAAACCGCATCAGTCCATGCTGCATCAGTTAATATCTTCATTGGCATGATCGCAAGTCCTTTCGTGGCAAACCGAAAACGCCTAATGTGATCGATTTTTAGCAGCTCTTCACCGATTTCTCTTACTTGTGATGCCTTGAGTCGATATGAGTCTCCACCAGATATCACTACATCCTGAATCTGATCGTTTTGTTTTAAGTACTCAAACATATAGTTCCATCGATCCTTGGTTGCCTTGATGGAAATCTTCGCGGCTGTGTCTGTATCGCCACCTACAGCGTAGGCTCGTGTACAGTATCTGCAATAAACTGGGCACGTGTCCAGAGCAAGAAACAATACTTTGTCTTCGTATCGATGTGTCAGACCTTTCACAGGGGAATCTGCCTGTTCACCTAAGCTATCGAATCGCAACATAGGATGGTTAGGTTGGAGATGAGAAGCAAGTGTCAGGAATTGTCTTCTAATAGGACAGTTGACAGGATCTTTCCAGTCCATCAATGAAAGCAGATAAGGAGTTATTCTAGTCGTCATTGGAGCTTTTTTAAAACCGGACTTCGCATCTTCTAAAAACTCATCGCTTACTAGATCCTGAATTGTATTTAGAAGTTTTTTGTGATTTGTGATGGCATTCTTTTCTTGCCATTTGTGATCAATAAAAGTCTGATAGTCTACATCTTTCCAAATAGGAATAGACTTCCAGAATTCGTCTTCTCTAAATGTTGTGTACTCTTTCATCACAAATTCCTATCGGGTCGCCTGGGAACACCCTTTGCTTTGCGTTATCATTAACTATGATTTCCACACATAGCGGAAATGCAACAATTACTTGAGAGCCAAAATAGAAAAAACCTAGCTGTGTCATTTTATCAACATGGTCACCAGCCTCAACATGAGAAAGAAATGTTTGTACACTCCACTCGCCTATGCACACGACTTTTACATCACCGAAGCCTGTACCGATCGTGATGATAACCATTGCCTCAGACCCTGGAAAAAACTCATCCTTTTCTAATCCCGACACCTCTTTTACTTGACCATTCACAGGACTATGCACATGGTGATAGTCTGTCTTTTTTAGTGATATCTGAATCAGTCTATCACTGCTCAAAAGATCTAGTAAATCTTCTGACATTATTACAGACTTTTTAAGAGTCATCTCTCCGCTAGGGACAAATTTTCTTACTGTTCCTTGCACTGGGGATGACATGTCACATAAGGCTGCTTTTTTAAGACATATGTCGAGTGTCTCATCGGAAAGCTCTCTTAAAAACCAGTCCTCAAATGTGCTATATTGCGTAGGGACAAAAGCATGTCTATCAAAGTCATAGTCCAGCTCTTTGTTCATAACATCTGCTAGAAAGTCAATATTAATGTCAGGCTCCGGAGCCCCATAGAGCCGGTTTGCTTTAATAGCTTGGAATACCTGCTCCCACGGATTACCTTCCGCATGGTGGTCATCTAACATATCTCTTACAGACTCTTTTAAATCCCATGGTCCGGCCTGACCGCTTTTCAAGCAGTTGACCATGGTCTCTTCAGCAGTATACTCATCATGAATCTCTGGTTGGAACATGTCGTAATACGTTTCTCTGTCAATCCCGTCTGGTTTTGTGTTGTGGGTCTGCCAGTCAAATATCATATCACCTTTTTCAACCCAGGCGTGCATGACTGATTCGCCTGAAAATTTGTCTGTTATTCTTCCGTGTGCCACCTTGAACCTGGTTAGGTCTGAGAATTCTTCTTGAGAAGAACCCTTGGCCATCTTGACAGCATGCGGATAACATTGACCTATCGCAGTCTCAATCAGCAGGCCTCTTATGTACTCGCGGAGTAGGTTCATCTGCCCAATGCCCCCGCCACTGCCATATCAATCTCATCGGCACCACCCTTTGAAAAAATGTACTTGTATCGAGGGTAGAACTTGCCATCAATATAATCCCTGACTGCATCATGACCCTGCTTGCCGATCGACAGAGGAATAACGTACATAGTACCCTCTTCCTCTTCATCATATGGCGCGCTCGTCCACTCAACCTCTACAGTCATCGTAGGCGTCTCTTCCGGTAAACCAGTCATCCGATTAATTTCTTCTTTGATAATTTTTCTTAATTGTCGTTTTGTAATTTTCATGTTATCACCAGTTTACCTGAAGCTTCAAGTGCATTCATTGTTGAGGGTGTCTTAGTGTATCTTTTGCTGAGAGGAGACTCTTGAAAGTCGACGACCTTTGGCATACCTGCGCTGCTTCGTCCTATAGTGGCTGAACCCTGTTCACAGTTATCTTCTTCTTCCGGTGTTATCGTGTTCCTTAAATCGTCAAGTTGAACGCCTTGCACGTCACCTCGATTTGATAGATAATAGTCCCAAACGCCTCTTGCGGATGGTGAGACGTGTGATCGATCGGAAACTAGACCTCCACCATTTTGAGTCGCCCATTCCATCGCGACATCATACAGCATTGGGCCCCAGCCCTGGGAGGCGCGTGATAACACAACTTCGTAGGCTCCACCGCAAGGATGGTCAGGTTTCATAATGGCAACCTTTCCGCCAGGTGTCCTAGACGCTTCCGGTCGTTTGAATCCAGGCTCCTTATAAGCATAACGAAACTTGGCATGGTCGCCTTGTTCTATGATCTCCACGAATACACCTTCAGGCAGATCAGCAGGCCCTCTAGCAGCCTCGGTCAGCAGTTCTCTTATGTACTCGCGAAGAAGGTTCATCGCCCCGCTAGCTCCTTCGCCTGCTCCAGCGTTTTAATGTTCCACCCTTCGGGGTTTAGATCGTACTTCGGGTGGAGGCCTTGCATTATCAAGCTGAGCCAATACTCCCACAGCTCATCAGATTTTTCCTGAAGCTGGTTGCGTGATATGCGGATTGGTATCATCTCATCCAGCAAAGTTGCAGACTTGGCTCTGTGGTGGCCATCTGAAAACATGAGAGATCCATCAGCATAAACTCGGACATCCAGAGGTTCCTTTATTCCACCGGCAAAATATTTTTCGGCCCATGCGAGCTGTTCTTTCTTAGGCAGTTTGCGAAAGTTTTGCCAGAACCACTCTGTCCTATATTCGCCGGTGTCCGTGCCTAAAATCTTAGCAGGCACCACCAGTTGCTGGTCGGCTGTTTCAAGCAATAGAGACCTTATGTACTCGCGTAGTATGTTCATTAAAACCCCACAGATTCGCCACATCCACATGCGGATTTTGCCATTGGAGAATTGAATTCAAAACCAGAAGACATCATTGTTTCTTTGTAGTCAATTTCCGTACCAACTAAAAACAAATACGATTTCTTATCAACTAACACACGAAGGCCGTCACTCTCAATAGTCTTATAAATACTCTCATCTTTCGGTGGTGCTACAAAGTCTACTTGATATTTGAACCCGGAACAACCGCCACCTTGAAGACCTACACTCATAACCCAGTCATCTGGAGCGTCCATCTTTTCTTTAAAAAATTTTGCCTTCGCGACGGCTCTATCTGTTATGGTTATCATTAGCGCTACTCTCCAAATTCGTGCCCGCTAGCGGACATATGCGGACCGTCGTGTGACTTATTTTTTACACAGACGTTATATCTACAAGAGCTGTTCTTATTAATTTTTTGGCACCTAGTCTTAGGAAACCAACTCACCCACCCCACAGCAAAAAGCAAACCTATAAAAATCATAGCAAACGATATTAAGATAGTGACAATAATATTCATTATCTACTCCTCGCTAGTTGGGGCGCAGCAGCACTGGCTACATCTGCAAGATCTCTTACAGCTTCGAGTTCTTTGGGGCGGTATCCTTTCCGAGTTGGACCATCGGTATAATATACAAAAAGAGATGAAAGGAGTGTTGACAGAGACGTGCCTTCTCCAAGACCAAAACGATCTCGATGCACGATGTTATCAGACTGTGATGGCGCATAAATAGATTTTAAGAGCCGAAGACTCTGCGTGTCCAGCGCGGCAACTGTGTCGGAGCGTCGCTTCCAAATCTTACGAGCCTCGTCTGACTCTGGGTCCATCCCCGTGTTAAAGTCTTGGGCGTCTTTTTGTTCCCACTCTGCTAAGAATTTCGCCACCCACGCTTGCATTTCTCTCATAGCTTGAATGCGGGGATGGTCTAGCCCTATGGAATCAGCTAACGCTATGGCTTGCTTCATATCACCCGGAAAGATCTTCATAATCTTATTGACATACATGTCATCTTCTTCGACACTTTCTTTTAGTCTTCGGCGCGCGAGATCTTCTTCGGCTTGCTGTTCTGTTCCGTCAATCATGCGTAGGTAGTCGTCTTCAGTTATACCAACCTTGGACAAAACTTCCTGCTTGGCGTCTAGGTATCTTTGCGCATGAACCTTGGGGTCGATTGCCCATCCCTCCCCGTCACCGACAATTTCTTGGATCCAGTTGCCAATGTCTATAGAGTTCCACGGCAAATCACGAGGTTCCATACCAAGCGAACCGGCTAAGGCGATCGCATGTTCAAATTGATCTGCATCAAGAAGCTTTCTAAACTTGTCATCATACTCGGATGTCTCGACTAGCATGCCTCTTATATAGTTTCTTAAAGCACTTTCTTTCATAGCAGACTTCTGAAGCCTGATCTCTACAGGGTTGGTGCCGAATCCGTCAAACGCGCTTGTTATCTTATACCCTAGAGACTCGATACCCTCTACCTCTTTTGGAAATTGCTTAGCAAACTCTTCGACACCCATGACCGCCTTTTCAGGTTTGAGTCCGGTATCGAATATTAATTCTTCGGTGCCTTCTTCTTGGTAGCTTTCGTCGAAGTACTTAAACTCTCCGCCCATAGCCTTGATGAGATCGATGAGTGGGCCGTGGTCCACCTGCATTTTCTCTTCAGCTTGTTTCCTTGCACGCTCGAGGCCTCGGTGTTCGACCTCGAAGATGTTGAACATTGCCACCTTTCCTTTGAGCGGGTCAAGCACTGTATCAAACATGTCCTTGAACTTCTTTTCATATTGCTGCGCTCGTTGATCGTGTTTAGAGCCCGGACTTAAGTCAATGATATCACCGTTTTTCATGCTAAGCTGTTCTGGAACACCAAGGACTAAGTTACCATCGTTCTTAAGATAGTCAGCAAATATATCGCCGAATAGATCGAATTCGCCGCTGGGTAGCTTAACACCTGGGAACATTTCGCTCAATAAGACGTC